>Ga0302286_10000021_pt1 | contig 140030 bp, 120 predicted proteins | sample III_Fen_E2_3_FD_198765 | JGI IMG/M metagenome (GOLD analysis project Ga0302286, IMG submission 198765) | Peat permafrost microbial communities from Stordalen Mire near Abisko, Sweden - III_Fen_E2_3 | ecosystem: Environmental > Terrestrial > Soil > Wetlands > Permafrost | place: Sweden...
ATCTATGAGAAACACGACACGCCTTTTGATACTTTTCTTATTCTGTAGCATTAGCTCCCTAACCAATGCCCAGCAAGATACTTGTTCCCAAAAGCTGATGTCTTTTGTTAGAAACATCAACACCTTTAATCGCCTCCATCCGCAGGAAAAAGCATACCTTCACTTTGACAATACAGGCTATTATGTCGGCGAGACCATCTGGTTTAGAGCATACGTTGTCGCAGCAGAGCAGAACAGGTCAACAGAACTAAGCAAGATATTGTATGTGGAACTCATGTCGCCGGAAGGCTTTGTGGTGGAGACCCAAAAGCTAAAAATTGAGAACGGACAATGTCATGGTGAGTTTCTATTGAAAGATACCCTTTATGCCGGATATTATGAAGTAAGGGCATATACTGCGAATATGCTGAACTTTGGAGAGGACAGGTCTGTCAAAGGTCTACTAACATGGAAAAATAATAAGTATAGAAGCACATGGAATTACGGAAATGATGACATCTTTTCGCGCGTATTTCCTGTGTATGATAAGCCATCGAAAGAAGGAGACTATAACGAGAAGACCATGCGTGAACGTCCCCGGATGGAAGAAGCCTTCGAAAAGATAAAGAAAAAAGCAGACACGATTGCCGTTTCCTTTTACCCGGAAGGAGGTAATATGATTAATGGCGTTACGTCGAAAGTAGCGTTTAAGGCCGTCAACGAAAAAGGGGAAGACCTTGTGGTGAGTGGGAGCATAAGAGATTCAAAGGGTGATGAAGTAACAACTTTTAATACCATCCATGATGGAACTGGAGCCTTTTGCTTGTGTCCGCAGGAGGAAACATATACGGCAAAAGTGCGGTATAAAGACAGGGTGTATACCTTTGATCTGCCGAAAAGCCTTTCTTCAGGATATGTCATGACCTTGGACAATCTGCCTGAAGATCATCTGCTCGTCCAGATTGAGAAGAGTCCCGACATGATGTCTCAAATCCTCGGGCTTTCTATATCCTGTCGCGGCAGGGTATACTTTTTCGATACGCTCCAAGTGACAGGAGAACCTTATATATTGAAACTTCCCAAAAACCTTTTTCCATCCGGTGTCAACCAGCTAACACTGTTTAACGCACAGGGGGATATTTTGTCCGATCGTCCTTTTTTTATAAATCACGAGGAATATAATCGACTCTCCTTCAAAGCAACCAAAAACAAAGACTTCTATCAACCTTTCGAGAAGGTTGATATTGATTTTCAGTTGAAGGATACCATCGGGAATCCCATAGAAAGTGATTTCTCCCTATCTGTCAGGGATGAGTCGAGCGAAGATATTACGTACAATACGGAAAATATCCTGACCAATCTGTTATTGTCTTCCGACCTGAAGGGCTTTATTAAAGATCCGGCCTACTATTTTGCCTCAGCGGACAGGCAGCACAGGTTAGATCTCGACCTGCTGCTGATGACACAGGGCTGGCTCCGATATTCATGGAGACAGGAAGCCGGGTTAGAAAGATTTAAGAATAAATATGAGATAGAAAAAGGATTTGCCATAAAAGGCAGTATCGTGTCTGTTCTCACACTTGGGAATCATCAAGAGAACATTACCTTTAAAACAGAGAAGGACGTTGCCGTAAAAGCTGGGTGGACAATAGACGGGTGTTCTTTGAATGATTCCTGCTTTACTGAAAATAGCGGTAGGTTCTACATCCCGGTAAATGATTTTAAAGGTAAGGTTGACTTATGCCTTAAAACGTTCCGGAAAGGGAAACATGATCAATTTCTCATCCAGCAGGATCGCGTTATCTCACCTGAACCTCTTCTCTATTCTTTCTATGAGGTATCGATACCAAATACAATCTTATCTACAGGATACAATCCGAATGTGCAGCCTGAGATAGCCGGGCAATCCTTATCTGAAGTGACCGTAAAGGCGAAGGCTCGTAAGAGGAACAACCTTGATTTTTCCCATCCGACAATTTGTTTAAATTATCAAGATGCAATTGATCTTGCGTTGGATTTTGATCCTATTTTAAATTTTCGTGACTTCCATCGTATTGATCTCAAATCAAGTGCAATTGGCAGTATCCTTCCTGACTTTTGGCTTGTAGGAACCATGCTTCCGAGTTTGAAAAGATTCTCTAAATTAGGATACACATGTCTGCTAAATCTCGAAAATTGTCCTGAACCTGAAAATGTTGAAACGGTCACAGTTTATAAAGACATCAATAGCAGAGAGTACAATATGGAACATGGCGCTTATTATGAGGAGGTCTTTAATGGTTATTGGGGTGTAATAGGTGGTGGAATAGGTGCTACAGAATATCATACAGAAACGTATCTTTCCTTTAATAGCTACAAAAACGGATATAGCCGCCCAAAGAACACACCAGGTCTACGTTATACCACCTTGCAGGGATATTCTTATGTGAAAGACTTTTATAGCCCAACGTATGACAATGCAAGCTTGCCGAAGGAGAAGGATTTCCGCCGAACGCTTTACTGGAATCCGGACGTAAAGACGGACAGCGCCGGAAAAGCCAGTGTACATTTCTATAACAACAGTACCTGCAAGTCGATGAAGATCAGTGCGGAGACATTAACAAAAGGAGGCATTCCTGTGGTGTGTAAAGAATAAAGAAAAATGCTTAAATTAGGTGAATCTATGGAAAAAATAAGATACAAACTTTTTATTTTGTTAACTTTGTTTTTGTTGCCAGAAGTGGCTCAGCCCTTTCAAGGCTATAACTATATGTTGAAGACATACCTGAGTCCTCCAATTGATACAACGACGACTAAAGAGATAGCATCGTTTATAGGAATAACTGTACCTATGAGAAGAACACCTTTTATACCGGAACATTCAATACGGATCATAAAGTCAGGTAACCACTTTTCAATTGAAGCGCGAATATTCGGGGAAAACCTTTCTAAAATAAAAAATGAATATGAAATTTCTGTTTTGGATGGGAAAGATACGAAATTTTATCCAATTGAAATCTTTACGAGTATAATGCCGATATCAGATTCTCTGAAAGATAGGATGCTAAGCATTTTTTATAAAGTAATCTCTTATGGTCATGTCAAACCGAGCAGAATAGTAAATGCCGATGGGTCTATCACTTTATCGATTTATGAGGGACCAACTTATGAATTCGTCATTAACGACAGTGTTCATTCACAGTCAACAATAGGATTTTCATTAGATCCAACAGATTCAACAGATTTAAGAAATAAGGTTATAAAAACAAATTTGCAAATAGTCAACGATCTGAAAAATAATATATTTGATGAATCGAAATATGATATTTACAAATAATTGTATTGGATGATAGGAGACTTGTGCATCAAAATCAAAAGTTGAAGCAACTGCAATAGAGTGCGTATAAACAAAGGACTTTTCTTTATTTAGGGTTAATTATATTGTTAGGCTAATGAAGTTCTTCTGATGCTTCAGCCATTGATCAGCGATATTTACTTGTTTATTTTTATTTCTCGTATAATACATGATATATCAGCTATTATATATACATTTGTATTGAAATATCAGTTGTTATGAAATCAAAAGGAACAAGTTATACTCAAAAACAGAAGACTGTCCTTACCGCAATAGGTGAGAATATTAAGTTAGCCCGCTTGCGTCGGAAGTTATCCATTCGCTCTATGGCTGAGCGAGCCGGCATTGCTACATCAACGTTGGGAAATATAGAAGATGGTTCTCCATCGGTTTCATTGGGTAGCTATTTGCAGGTATTATCTGTTTTACGGCTTGAAGATGATTTATTATTAATAGCAGACAAAGATCCGGTAGGTAGACAGATTCAGGACGCCGGACTGATTGTAAAAAAAAGAGCTCCAAAAAAGAAAAAAACAGAATCAGCTATTGATTATGTTATTGATAAGGGAAATTCTGAAAAACCTACATTTGACTAATTTGTCATGAAGCAGAATAATGAAAAAGAAATGCTTGTGTATGCGGATTGGTATATGTTCGATTCACCTCAATTGATAGGGAAATTGTATTTTGCTTTTCTTCGGGGCAAAGCTCTGTATTCTTTTGAATATGAAAATGAATGGATAAAGACCGGTATTTCTATTGATCCGGAATTGCCTCTTTTCTCAGGGTTACATTATGCTTCTTCAAATGATAATTTTGGCATTTTCAAAGATTCTTCGCCTGACAGATGGGGGCAACTGTTGATGAAACGCCGGGAAATCCTTTTGTCCAAAGTTGAGAAAACGGAACCTCACACTTTATTGGGGATTGATTTTTTATTGGGTGTACACGATAGTCACCGTATGGGAGGACTCCGTTTTAAAGAAAGCGAAGATGGTGAATTTCTGAGTAACGATCAACGGCTGGCAGCTCCACCCTGGACTTCATTAAGGGATCTTGAATATGCAGTAGAACAATATGAAAAAAATGCAGACGATTTAGATGAAGTTTCCCTAAAATGGATTAATCAACTTATTGCTCCCGGATCATCGTTGGGGGGAGCTCGTCCTAAAGCAGATGTTGTTGACACAAACGGAAAACAGTGGATCGCAAAATTTCCAAGTAAGAAGGATGATTCGGATGTTGGGTTGTGGGAAATGGTTGTTCATGAACTATCCATTCAAGCTAAAATTACGGTTCCAAATGCTTTTATAAAAAAGCTTGCTTCCCCTTATCATACTTATTTATCTCAACGTTTTGACAGGACAGAAGACAATAAGCGGATTCATTATGCTTCAGCTATGACACTGCTACAACGAACGGATGGAGACGATGCAGACAGTGGCGTAAGTTATTTGGATATAGTTTCATTTATTAAGTCTGAATGTGCAGATACAACTGCAAATTTGGAAGAACTTTTCCGCAGAGTACTCTTTTCTGTTTGTGTTTCCAATACGGATGATCATTTACGAAATCATGGATTTCTTTACACGGAAGCTGGTTGGACTTTATCACCGGCATTTGACATCAATGCAAACGAAACAGGAACAGGATTAAAACTGAATATAGATGAAGAAGACAATTCTTTAGATATTGATTTGGTTATGAAGACGGCTCCTTACTATTTGCTATCCGATAAACGTGCCGGAGAAATAAAAGATGGAGTAACTGAGGCGGTTTCCACCTGGAGAAGAGTTGCAGCTAAGCACAAGATTTCTCTTTCCGAAATAGAACGGAAAGCAAGAGCATTTCGGGGAAATATAAAGCATACCAACCATTACAAATAATGATGGTTGGTATGCATTTCCGATATCTATATTTCGTTATTTTCTTCGGCCGGTATTCTCATCTTATAGAATGAACGCCAGACAAATACGAGTCCCAGAATTAAAAAGGGGATGGCAATAAAAAGGGAGTAATCATGTGCCGGATTTCCTTTCATTGAAATGCTGATTTCTGTGGCAAGAAGTCCAAACAAGGTGGAAAATTTGATGATCGGGTTCATTGATACAGAAGTTGTATCTTTGAATGGATCTCCCACCGTGTCTCCTACAACTGTTGCTTCATGCAAAGGCGTGTTCTTTTCCTTCAAATCAACTTCCACCACTTTTTTTGCATTGTCCCAGCTTCCACCGGCATTTGCCATATAAATTGCCTGGAATAAACCGAATACTGCGATAGAAATCAAATAGGCGACGAAGAAATTCGGATCCAGAAAGGCAAAAGCCAAAGTAAGAGAGATAAGGACTATAAATATGTTTAACATCCCTTTTTGGGCGAATTGTGTGCAGATTTTGACGACCGCTATAGAGTCGTCAATATCAGCTTCTTTCTTATCCATGTTGAATGTTCGCTTTATGAACTTCACGGTACGATAGGCTCCGGCTGTGACGGCGAGCATTGAGGCGCCACTGAACCAGTAGATTACAGCTCCGCCGCAAATTAATCCGAGAATTACAGGTGCATCGGTAAGGGAAAGATGCAATAACCCTTCTTTCTCAAGCAATAAAATAATGGAAAAGATCATCGTTGTTGCCCCACAGACAGCAGTCCCGATCAAAACCGGTTTTGCTGTTGCCTTAAAGGTGTTTCCGGCAGCGTCATTTGACTCCAGATAATGTTTGCCTCTCTCAAAATCCGGTTTAAAATGGAATTCTTTTTCAATAGATTCGCTGATTCCCGGAATCTGTTCAATTTGCGAAAGCTCAAATACAGATTGGGCATTATCGGTAACCGGACCATAGCTGTCAACGGCAATGGTTACGGGCCCCATACACAACAACCCGAAAGCGACAAGTCCAAAGGCGAAGATGGAAGCATGTGGTCCAAGTACAAGACTAAGTCCTCCCAGGTCTGCGGTTAAGTATGCAATTGTCATTAAACCGGCAATCAATAATCCCGTCCAGAAGGCACTTAAATTACCAGTTACAATGCCTGAAAGAATATTCAGCGATGCGCCTCCTTCACGTGAAGCGGTGACTATTTCCTGCACGTGTTTTGATTTGGAACTGGTAAATATCTTGGTAAATTCAGGTATCAGTACGGCTGCCAATATTCCACAACTGATGATTGTGGCAAGTTTCCACCAGGCGGTCGGGTCAGACAGGTCAAATAGCAGCAGATGACTCATAAAGAAGGCAGATGATATGCACAAAATGGCTGCGACCCAGATTAAGCTCATAAGTGGCTTTTCAAAATCGAAATCCTTTTTGTCTTTATACAATTTTTTGGAAATGGCCTGATTTACAAAATAGGAACATCCGGATAGAAAATCCATTAAAAAACGCATGCCAAAGATCCATACAATTAACTTGGCCTGTATATCAGGGTTTTTCACTGCCAATGTTATAAAGGTGATTAGTGCCACTCCTGTAACTCCGTATGTTTCAAACCCATCTGCTGTTGGGCCTACACTGTCTCCTGCATTGTCACCTGTACAGTCTGCAATGACACCTGGATTTCTGGGATCATCTTCCTTGACTTTAAAGATGACCTTCATTAAGTCAGAACCAATATCAGCAATCTTGGTAAAAATTCCTCCGGCAATACGAAGTGCACTTGCTCCTAAAGATTCGCCAATTGCAAATCCCAAAAAACAAATTCCGACAATCTGACGGGGAACAAACAATAAAATGGAAACCATCAAGACCAATTCGAGAGAAATAAGGAAAAGTCCTACACTCATTCCTGCCCGTAATGGTATATTTAAAACGTCAAATGCATTTCCGCGCAAAGATGCAAATGCTGTACGGGCATTTGCATAAGTGTTGACGCGTATGCCATACCAGGCAACACAATAGGATCCAAGCATTCCAACAATAGAGAATAGTAGGACCTGGACAGCCACGATAACTGATTCTCCAACCAAACCAAAGAAGTAAACAGAAAAAATCACAGCAATTATCGCAAAAAGCAATAAGAGGAATTTGCCTTGCTGTAAAAGATAAGTACGACATGTTGCATAAATGGTGGATGCAACTTTTAGCATCGAATCATGAGCTTCCAATTTCTTGATTTGATGAAACAAATACAAGCTGAATCCCAATGTTCCTGCAATAATTATAGCACCGTAAAATAAAAAATTCCAGGAAGTGACGGTGCCTCCGAAAATGTGATAGGTTCCTGCATGCAAATCTGGAATGGCCAGGTTAACTTCACTGGCTTCCGCTTTCATATAAAACGCAGACAACGCAGCAGTCAAAGAAAGGAGTTTTATGTGTTTATTCATGAAACAATAAATTTAAAAATTAATAAATCTGTTTCTCGAAAAAAAAATCTGACTAATTTACAAAATATTTTGTGTCAGTTTGATATTTTACTGATATTTATGGTTGTAAAATGTGTTAAAATGGTTTGTTTCTCTATCTTTGAATTTTTTTTGAATAAAACCCTTCGTGCTGGCATGAAAGAAAGAAATAAATAGTTTGATGGATCCGAAAAGCGAATATAAAATGAATAAATCGGTGTTGTTGGCTGTGACCATGACCTCGAATTTCTTTAATCCGCTTATGGGGGCTGCTGTTAATGTGGCTTTACCAATAATTGGTCATGAATTTACCATTGATGCTGTTGCCTTGAGTTGGATTTCTATGGCTTATTTATTGGCATCGGCGGTTTTTCTTGTTCCTTTGGGGAAAATCGCAGATATGTGGGGAAGAAAGAAAATGTTTCTTTTAGGAAACATTTTCTTTCTGTTTGCATCTTTGATTTGCGCGTTTTCATTTTCAGGCTATTTTTTGATTTCCTCTCGATTTTTACAGGGCATAGGAAGTGCCATGATGACAAGTGCCAGCATGGCTATTGTCATTTCAGCCTTTCCTCCACAGGAAAGGGGAAAAGTAATTGGATTGAATGTTTCAGCTGTTTATCTGGGCCTTTCGGCTGCACCTGTTTTGGGAGGTTTTCTGACTCAATATCTTGGTTGGCGTAGCCTGTTTTTTATTAATTCGGCTATTTCTCTTATCGTTATTTATGCGATAATTACCAAAATCAGGGCAGAATGGACAGAGGCTGAAGATGACAAGTTTGATTGGTTGGGATCTATTGTTTATATGCTATCAATGACGGCCCTAATGTATGGGTTCTCACAGTTGCCGACAGCACTTGCCATAATCCTGACTTTAGCAGGAATCTCAGGTCTGACAGGTTTTGTATTCCTGGAAATTAAAAGTCCGTTCCCTGTTTTAAACATGAAATTGTTTTTTCAGAACAAAATATTTGCAAGCTCAAACTTGTCTGCTTTTATTAATTATGCGGCCACCTTTGCCGTAAGCTTTGTCTTGAGTCTTTATTTACAGTATGCCAAACATTTGTCACCGAAAGATGCCGGTCTGGTGTTGATGACCCAACCGGTTTTGATGGCTGGGGTTGCCATATTCTCTGGCCGTTTGTCAGACAGAGTTAATCCGCGCTGGCTTGCTTCTTCAGGAATGGCGATTGGCGTAATAGGTCTGCTGATGTTGTCTTTCCTTGGTATGGATACTTCACGGGTTTATATTATAAGTGCTCTTGCTATTCTGGGTTTTGGTTTTGGTCTGTTTTCTTCTCCAAATACCAATATGATAATGAGCTCCGTGGATAAGAAGTACTATGGAGTTGCAAATGCTACTGTAAGCACGATGCGTACTACAGGTATGATGTTCAGTATGGCTATTGCTTCACTTGCTGTCCATATCTATGTTGGAAAACAACCGATCAACGATTCGAATGTGGTAAGTTTCATACATAGTTCGAATATGATTTTCTTTGTGTTTACTGTCCTTTGTTTGATTGGTGTTTTTTTCTCAAAACAAAAATTCACCCCTAAATAAGATTTTTCATCCCATATACTCGGAATTCCGCCCTGTTACGACCATGAAATCCCTTTAATTTGCAGACTTTTAAAATCACACGTTTATTTGTGTCTTTATTTATGATGGAGAAATTAATTAAATTTGAACTATGAACAATAATATCTACAGTGTTATAACTGGAACTGGAAGTTTCATTCCGCCGAAACTCGTTAAAAATGAAGATTTTTTATCAAATGTATTTTATGATGCCAATGGTAAAATAATTGAAAAGACAAATCAGGAAATAATAGATAAGTTTGAGGAAATTACGACCATTGCCAGCAGACAATATGCTACTGACGATTTGATGACTTCTGATATGGCCTATTCGGCAGCCTTGGAGGCTATTGATTCTGCAGGGATTGATAAAGAGACGTTGGACTATATTATTGTTGCACATAATTTCGGCGATATTCGGGTTGATAATATTAGCTCGGATTTTGTGCCATGTCTGGCGGCCAGAGTGAAGAATAAATTAGGGATAAAGAATCCTGACGCGGTTGCCTATGATTTGACTTTTGGTTGTCCCGGTTGGTTGCAAGCTGTTATTCAGGCTGATTATTTTATTAAATCTGGAGATGCAAAAAAAATATTGGTTATCGGGGCTGAAACATTATCAAGAGTAAGCGATCCTCATGACAGAGACGCCATGCTTTACGCTGATGGTGCAGGAGCGGTCATTCTGGAAGGAAAAGAAAGCGATCATCCTATCGGTATTCTTGCCCATCAAACACGTTCGGATACTTTACTGTATTCCAGAATGCTATTTTTAGGTAAGTCTTATAATCCGGATTATCCCAGAAAAGATGACTTGTTCATAAAAATGAACGGGCGTAAACTTTATCAATATGCACTGGAAACAGTTCCATCTGCTATCAAAATTTGTCTTGAAAAGAGCCATACGCCACTTGACACCGTTAAGAAAGTGCTTATTCATCAGGCTAACGGGAAAATGGATGATGCCATACTTAAGAGGCTTTATGCGCTGTATGATAAGGCTGAAATTCCTGAGAAAATAATGCCTATGACCATTTCATCCCTCGGTAATACGTCTGTTGCGACCTTGCCCACTTTGTTGGATCTTATTCTCAAGGATAAACTGAAAGCTCATCAAATAGAAAAAGGAGATACGCTTATTTTTGCCTCCGTTGGAGCCGGCATGAATATTAATGCGATGGTTTATAAAATGGTTTGATATTTTTAAATACGTGATAGAATGGAAAATAATTCAACATTTGCAATTACAATTAACCGTCAGTTAGGAAGCGGTGGTGCCTATGTTGGTCAAGCACTGGCAAAAAAACTGGATATATTTTATGCTGACCGTGAAATTATAAGTCAGGCAGCTAAAAAATTTTCTATGCTGGAAGAAGATCTGGAAGAAAGAGAAGAAAAAATCAGTTCGTTCTGGCAATCTTTCTTTCAATCTTATACGTTTGGTGCTCCCGAAATATATATTCCCCGGCAGGCTTATATTCCGACGGATCGTGAATTATTTGAGATTGAAAACCAGGTAATTGAACGTATTGCCAAAGAACGGTCAGCTGTTATTATTGGAAGATGTGGTTGTCATATTCTTCATGAATATCCGGGACTTGTCCGTATATGTTTGCATGCAGATCTTTCTTTTCGGATAAACCGGGTATGCAGGAAAAATAATGTATCAGAAGAAGAAGCTGTCAGGATGATTGCTCAAAGCGACAAAGAAAGGCCATTTTATTATCATACTTTTACGGGTAAGGAATGGTCGGATGCGAGACAGTACGACCTTTCTATCAATACCAGTAAAATCGGCCTTGACAAAAGCGTTGACCTTATTGTTAAATATTTAGAAAATATATAACGTTTGTCAGCTCCTGAACGTCTAACATACAAACGAACGAAAAATGAAAACAAAAACTTTATCATTAATTGCATTGTTGCTGGTTGGTACCTGCATCAATTCTTTTGCACAGAGGGGTGGTAGAGGCGGCGAAAGAGGCGGAAGGGCCCAGGCTGCCAGAACTGTTCGAAGCCATGTGCAAACCGGGGTGAGTAGAATTGATCCGTCCATGAATCATGTGACCTACAGAGGGGCACCCAGGATTTCTGTTCAGAGAGCATTACCGAATGGTGGTGCAACATTAAGGCATCACAATAGGAATTACTATTATAACGATGGTAGGTTCTATGCTTACAATAATAGAAGATACATTTGTGTGGCTCCTCCTATTGGATTAAGAATAGGTGCTTTGCCTTTTGGCTTTCTGGAAATTGCAGGAGCGGCAAGTCTGTTCTATTATTATGGGGGGACATTTTATATTCAGGACAATAATGAATATGTAGTAGCGGATCCTCCTGTTGGAGCAATCGTATACGATTTGCCTGTTGAAGCTGATAAAGTTCAGATTGACGGAAAAACTTATTTTCAATACAACGGCATATTGTATAAACGTGTAAATACTGAAAACGGAAGAGGCTTTCAGGTTGTAGGAAAGCTGGCGGAAGAGCATTCGGATACAGTTCAATAAGAGTAAGAAAATCTTTATATATTTTACGGAAGGCATTTATGTCTTCCGTATTTATTTTCAGGACTCCAGCTTTTCTTTAAGATATTGGCCTGTGTAGCTTGTTTTGCATTTAACAATATCTTCAGGAGTGCCTTCAAAAACGAGCTTGCCACCTTTGTTCCCTCCTTCAGGGCCAAGATCGATAATATGGTCGGCACATTTAATGACTTCCATGTTATGTTCAATAATGATTACTGTGTGTCCCTTAGATATCAGGGCATTAATAGCTTTAAGAAGAACATGAATATCGTGAAAATGCAAACCGGTTGTTGGTTCGTCGAAAACATATATTGTTGGTTCCGGGTGTTCGGAACTTAGAAAGAATGCGAGCTTGACCCGTTGACTTTCACCTCCGGAAAGCGTTGAGGAGGGCTGCCCGAGTTTGATATATCCAAGGCCGACATCCTGTAAGGGCTTAAGTCTCTTTATGATTTTCTTTTCATAAGCGCCTGACTTTTCTGTAAAAAATTCAATTGCCTGGTCAACCGTCATATCCAAGACATCAGAAATATCTTTTCCACGATACTGAACTTCTAGAATATCTTTTTTAAATCGTTTGCCATGGCAAGTCTCACAAGATAAAACCAAATCGGCCATAAATTGCATTTCAACGGTAATTGTACCTTCTCCCTGACATTCTTCGCAACGTCCACCAACTACATTAAAGGAGAAGTGGGAGGGACTGTAGCCCATTTGCTTTGCCAAGGTTTGTTCGGAAAAAAGTTTCCTGATTTCGTCATAAGCTTTTAGGTAAGTAACCGGATTTGACCTGGAAGATTTTCCAATAGGATTCTGATCAACAAATTCTATGTCATGCACCAAATTCATATCACCTTTTAATTCTCCAAAAGATCCCGACCGATCGGTGTTTCCACCGTAATATCTTTTAAGTGCATTATAGAAAATATCATGGACAAGGGATGATTTACCCGAACCACTTACACCTGTTACAACGGTAAGTACGTTTAATGGAAATTTTACATTTAGTCCTTTTAAGTTATTTTCACGGGCCTCAATTACTTCAATATAGCTGTTCCAGCGTCGACGGATGACAGGTATAGGAATTTTCTCGGTGCCTGTCAAATATTTAAGTGTGTAACTTCTGGAAATATTTTTTTCATCGGTTTCTTGCATCAACTCATTTACAGGTCCCTGATAGACCACTTCTCCTCCCAGACGTCCTGCGTCAGGGCCCATGTCAATCAAGTAATCGGAAGCCCGCATGATTTCTTCGTCATGTTCAACAACCACTACAGTGTTCCCTAAAGCCTGCAATTGCTTGAGGACTTTAATCAACAACTGTGTATCACGGGAGTGCAAGCCAATACTGGGCTCATCTAATATATACAATGATCCAACAAGACTGCTTCCAAGGGAAGTCGCCAGATTAATTCGCTGACTTTCTCCACCAGAAAGAGAAGAGGATAATCGGTTAAGATTTAGATAGCCCAAACCGACATCCAAAAGAAATTGAATGCGGTTTTGAATTTCAGTAATCAGGCGTTTAGAAACAATGATATCTGTTTTATTTAAGTCCAGTTTTTGAAAAAAAACAATTAGCTCTGTAAGGGGAAGATTGACCAACTCGGAAATTGATTTTCCGCCGATTTTAACATAGGAGGCTTGTTTCTTCAATCTTGTTCCATTACATTCCGGGCATATTGTTTTTCCTCTGTATCTGGCGAGCATTACCCGATATTGTATTTTGTACTGGTTTTCCTGAAGCATGGCGAAAAATTTGTTTAAACCTTCAAAATAGCTATTTCCAGTCCAAACCAGCTTCTTCTCTTTTTCCGTCAATTCATACCATGGTCTGAAAACCGGAAAATTGAACTTATCGGCATTTTGTATCAATTGTTTTTTCCATTCGCCCATCACTTCTCCTCTCCAGCAAAAGATCGCATCTTCATAGATGGACAAAGATTTATTCGGCACAACCAGATCTTCGTCTATTCCGATTATTTTTCCATAACCTTCACAAACCGGACAAGCTCCAAGAGGCGAATTAAAGTTAAACAGTTCATCCGTCGGCTCATCAAAGGTCATACCGTCAGCTTCAAATTGTTTTGAAAAATGTTTAAGTTTTTCACCATCAGGTGTAAACATTCTAATACTACAACTATTCTGACCTTCATAAAAAGCTGTTTCCAAAGAGTCCGAAATACGACTTATGGTCGGTTTGTCCGATAGAACGGTCAGGCGATCAATAAGGATAAAAAGAGCGTTGGGGGAACAGTTTTCTAAAATTTTAAGACTGGTAGGGACAATAGATCCTGATGCAACAGTGCCTGGCTGAATAATATCTTCTATCCGGTGTATTTCGCCATTGATCTCAATACGATTAAAACCTTGCTTCATCAGCATTTCCAATTGAGAATGCATACTTCTGCCTTCGGGTACAATAACCGGGCAAAGTATATAAAAACGGGTATCAGTTGGAAAGCCCAGGATATACTTTAAAACGTCTTCTACCTGATGCTTTTTTACAAGATTTCCGGAGGCAGGTGAATATGTCTTGCCAATACGGGCGTAAAGCATTCTCATGTAGTCATAAATCTCGGTGGAAGTTCCAACCGTGGATCTTGGATTGCGCGTATTGACTTTCTGCTCTATCGCTATGGCCGGAGGGATCCCTTTGATAAAGTCGACTTCCGGTTTATTAATCCTGCCAAGAAATTGCCTTGCGTAGGCAGATAAGCTTTCTACATACCGGCGCTGACCTTCGGCATATAATGTATCAAAAGCAAGAGATGATTTTCCGGAACCTGAAAGACCAGTTATTACAACCAATTTGTTTCTCGGGATGCGAACGTTGATATTTTTGAGGTTATTCACCCTTGCACCCTTAATTTCAATATATTTCTCGATCGACATATCCCGGATTTTAGAACCCCAAAAATACGATTTTTAGCCCGAATAAACTATCTTTGTACTTTCTTGTAACGTTTTCACTTAGGTATATGAATATTTTTAAATATCTTCTTTCCTTATTTATTGCATTTATATTAACATTTAACATCGTAGTTGCCCAGATTCCACCCAAAAGAGAATTCAGAGGGACTTGGATACATACTGTCGGACAGGACAAATACGCGAAAATGTCCGAAGATGAAATGAAAAGCTATTTCATCAATTTGTTGGATCGTTTACATAAGGCTGGTATTAATGCCGTTATCTTTCAGGTCCGTCCTGAAGCAGATGCCTGGTTTGCATCTCCTTATGAGCCATGGAGTCGTTTCATAACGGGTATACAAGGTAAAGATCCCGGATGGGACCCTTTGGATTTCATGGTTAAAGAATGTCATAAAAGGAATATAGATATACATGCATGGATTAATCCATATCGTGTAAGCTCTTCTCCTTCAAGACTTCTAGCCCCGGATCATGTCTATTTTAAGCATCCGGAATGGTTTATTAAATACGGAAACACGGTTATGTTTGACCCTGGAAATCCTGAATGTCGTAAATTTATCATTCAAGTTGTTAAAGACCTTGTCAAACGTTATGATATTGACGCTATTCACATGGATGATTATTTTTATCCATATCCGATTGCCGGAAAAGATTTTGATGATTCCAAAAGTTTCAACGCTTATGCCAGGGAAGATGGGTTTAATAGTCATCAAAAGGCAGACTGGAGACGGAACAATGTGAATACACTTATCAAGGAAATACATCAGACCATCCAAAAAACAAAACCCTGGGTTAAATTTGGAATTAGTCCTTTTGGTATTTACAGAAATCAGAAAAATGATCCCAAAGGTAGCAATACAAACGGCCTGAGTTGTTATGACGATTTATATGCAGATGTTCTTTATTGGGTTAAAGAAGGATGGATTGATTACAATATGCCTCAACTGTATTGGAATATCGGATATAAAAAGGCTGATTATGAGATACTGGTAGATTGGTGGTCAAAAAATAATTTCAATAAACCACTTTATATCGGACAAGATGTTATTCGTACCATTAAACCGGATAGTCTTAAATTTGGTCAGCTATATCGTAAAATGATGATGACAGAAAAAAATTCAAAAATATCAGGGAGCTGCTTTTGGCCTGGTTATGAATTGGAGAAAAATGCCGGAGGTATTGCTGATAGTCTTCAGAACAATTATTATAAGTACCCGGCACTCCTTCCTGCAGATTGTGCAGTTGATCAAACACCTCCCAAGCCTGTAAGAAATATTGTCTACAAAAAAGACAAGGACAATAAGCGAATTATTTCATGGAATGCTCCCTTTGCCCACCAGGAAATGGATAAGGCAGCTTATTATGTTGTTTATCAGTTTAACCATATCAGTGATGTGAATCTGAATGATCCCCGGAATATTATTTTTATTGGCAGGGAAACAGAATATATTCTTCCTGAGAAAGTAACAGGTCGTAAGCTTTATGTTGTTACAGCTGTTGACCGTGATCATAATGAAAGTCGCGGAACTTCTGTTAGAGTTCCGAAATGATTTATAAATAAAAGATTGTATCTTTGCACTGCAATGGTTCGCCAAACCTGTCGGTAAGGTGATGAAAAGGGAATCCGGTGAAAGTCCGGAACAGTCCCGCTGCTGTAAGCTCCAACGTAAGCTTCCGAAATTCTTTAGTCACTGTCATTGATATTGTGTCATGCAATCAGAATGATGGGAAGGCATCGGAAGCCGGAGCAAGTCAGAAGACCTGCCATGCATTTTCATTTCGATAGCTTTCGAGGAAAGAGCTAAGAATTCGGTGTGATTTGGAAATAACCGTTTTTTGAAACTTCGACTGAAGGCTGTTCGTGCTAAATCGTGGATTATGAATGGCTGTTGTCCTTATTTAAGGCTTTTAATCTTTCTAACAGTTTTACCTTTAAGCAGGACAGGGGAGATCTATGCCCAAACAACAAATAGCTTTTACGTTGACAGTATTCCAAATTTTCGTATTGGAGAAGTGACTGTTACGGGAAATCATTCAGATCCTGAGGGAAGCTCTTCCACACCACTTCAGCTGCTTGATAAGAATTCCATTCAGGAAATTAATTCTTTGCAGGTCTCAGATGCAGTAAAGTTTTTTTCGGGAGTAACTGTAAAAGATTATGGTGGTCTTGGTGGCATGAAAACAGTTTCAGTGCGGGGTATGGGTGCACAGCATACGGCTGTTTCTTATGATGGTATCACAATAACAGACTGTCAGACAGGCCAAATAGATATTGGTAGATATTCGTTGGACAATGTGGATATTTTATCTTTAAATATTGGTGACGGCAATACTATTTTCCAGCCGGCAAGGATGTTTGCCTTATCTGGTCTTTTGTCTATTCAAACGAAATATCCAGTATTTAAAGAGGGTGAATGTTTTCACGGGAAAGTCGGGCTCAAAGCCGGATCTTTCGGTATGATAGAACCAAACTTCCTGCTCGAAACAAGGCTCAATTCTTTGTTTGACATCAATTTATCGGCTGAGGCTTTGATTTACAGTGGCAATTATCCTTACAAACTGTATTATGCAAGTGACGCAGATTCTTATACGAAAGAAATCCGGAGTAATAACAATGTTAAAACGTATAAGATAGAGTCGAATTTGTTTGGCCATTTCAGAAAGGGACAACAACTCGAAGTCAAGACTTACTATTATCAGTCCGATAGGGGCTTGCCGGGTGCGGTGATTTTGTATAATCCTTATTCGTCTGAGCATTTATGGGATAAGAATGCTTTTATGCAAGCGCATTATGAACAAAACCTGTCCCCGAAAATGGTATATCAACTCAATGGAAAGTACAATTGGAGTCATGAGCGTTATTTGAATCCGGATTACCTCGGTTCGACAGGAAAAGAAGACTACTCATATACTCAGAACGAGACTTATTTTTCATCTTCGTTGCTTTACAATGCTTTTCAAAAACTATCCTTCGCTTTTTCTGCAGATGGATTTGTAAACCGAATGACAGCTAACTTGTATGATTTTGTCTCCCCGTCACGTTATTCAGGTCTGACAAATCTTTCAGTCAAATATGTGAACAGTTGGATGTTTGCAACGGCCGGTTTCTTGGCGACTGGTATTCATGAGAAAACGGAAACTGCTTCCGCAGGAGCTGACTACAAGCATATTTCTCCTGCTTTCAATCTATCTGTGAAGCCTTTTTCTATCATGGATTTCCATGTACGCATTTTCTACAAGGGATCTTTCCGGATGCCAAGTTTTAATGATTTATATTACTCTGCTATTGGGAATAGCAGCTTGAAACCGGAAAACAGCAAACAGCTAAATTTTGGTTTAACTTATAGCCATTCCTTTGATGAAGGCAGGTCTCAATTCATGTTTAGCTCTGATGTTTATCATAATCAGATCACAGATAGAATAACGGCTGTCCCGACTAAAAATATTTTTATCTGGAGTATGATGAATTTGGGGAAAGTTGATATCAAAGGTCTGGATCTTGCTTTTGAAGCAACAAAAATTATTAATAAGGATTTTAAATTATCGTTTGGATTAAATCATTCCTATCAGCGGGCACTTGACGTGACAGACCCGCTATCAAAAGTTTACAATAATCAGATAGCCTATATGCCGCGAACTTCCGGTTCAGGTCGTATGGCAGTGGAAACGCCCTGGGTTAAACTGGCCTATTCTTTACTCTATTCCGGACATCGTTATGTAACAGGACAGAATTTAAGTGAAAACAATTTGCCGGGCTATTGGGATCATTCTGTTTCGGCGGAACATGGCTTTATAATTCATGGCTTAAATCTGAATCTGCGTGCTGAAGTCCTAAATCTCACAGATAAGAATTATGAAGTGGTGCGTAATTTCCCTATGCCGGGACGCTCATATAGATTTGGAATGGAAGTGGCATTTTAGGTAATAAAGAGAAAGATGGAAATATATCATACAATAAGAATGCGGAAATTGAAAACAATACTGCTTTTTGTTCCATTTCTAATTAGCATTATGGGTCTGTTTTCGTGTGATGATATGGAATCGGTTCAATCCGTAAGCACGACGGTGTCATCGGATGAGCGTACAGGCGGATTGTATGTGCTTTGTGAAGGAAATTATTCACTCAACAATAGTACACTTGCTTTGTATGACTTTCAGAAAAGCACTCTGAATAAAGATTTTTTCCAAGCTAAAAACAATCGTAAATTGGGTGATACCGGAAACGATATGCAGCGTTATGGGTCTAAAATATATGTGGTTGTAAATGTCTCCAGTCAGATTGAAGTGATTGACGCAAGAACAGGTTTAGCTATTAAACAAATATCTATGTTCAATGGGTCAATTGCCCGTCAGCCCAGATATATTACGTTTTGGGAAGACAAGGCATACGTCTGTTCTTTTGATGGGACGGTGGCAAGAATTGATACATCAACTCTTGAAGTTGAAAAATATTTAACTGTCGGGCGAAATCCGGATGGAATCGCAGCCAGTAACAACAAATTGTATGTTTCTAATTCCGGAGGTCTTGATTATGCTACTTCTGCTGGATATGACAGTACAGTTTCTGTTGTTGATATTCAAAGTTTTACCGAGGTGAAACGTCTTGTGGTCGGTCTTAATCCTTATAAAATCAAGGCTGATTCCTATGGCTATATATATGTTGTTTCACGTGGAGACTATAAGACAATAAGTGGTACCTGGCGATGTATTGATACCAATACAGACAGAATAGTGGCGACCTATCAGCTCGATGTGACCAATTTTGATATTTATGGCAATTATGCTTATCTGTATAGTTATAACAGTACGACAAAAGACAGTTGGATCAAAGTCTTTAATTTAAAATCCAGGAGTATTGTTCAGGAATCTTTTATTACAGATGGAACAAAAATTACGACACCTTATGGCATTAATGTAAATCCTGATAACGGGGATATTTATATAACGGATGCTGGAGATTATGTTTCATCGGGTGATGTTTATTGTTTTGGTTCAAATGGTGTTCAGAAATACAAGGTTGCGAATGCCGGGGTTAGTCCCAATACCGTTCTTTATGTAGGAGATCTTGCAGATAGTTCAGGAAGTTCGGTTGACCAGGCTTTTCTTGATTCAACCTATTTATATAGTGTTATTGCGTATACGCCGGCTCCAGGACAGTTTACAGGAACTTATCCTGCTTTTACGGATACGGATAATATGGAATCTATGCGGACAAAAGCGGAAGTGCTCTTAAAAGGTAAAACAGGAGGACTGGTTACACTTGGCCGTTATGGGGGCTGTCTGACTTTTGCTTTTAAGAAGGCTGTGGTCAATGCTTCCGGCTATGATTTTAAGATCTATGGCAATGCGTTCGTAAATTCGGCGGAACCTGGTATTGTGGAAGTATCAGTGGATGCCAACCATAACGGGCTTGCTGATGATGCCTGGTATGAGCTGGCCGGTTCGGCCTATTCGGATGCCTCAACCATACACCATTACAGGATCTGTTATTATAGACCTTCGTCACCATCAGATAGTGTCCCATACTCTGACAATCAAGGAAAAACCGGCTATGTAAATGCTTACTATCCTGCCTGGCAAGGTGATTCCATCGTTTGTACCGGAACCCTTCTTGCTCCGACTGCCGTTCAAAACACTACCGGCTACTGGGAAGAAACCAATCTGGCCTGGGGCTATGCTGACAATCAGCCGAATCAATCGGACCTTTCGGACTTTGATATAGATTGGGCTGTCAACGCTGAAGGTCAGGCTGTACATCTTGATTCAATCGACTTTATACGTGTATATACCGGTGTTAACCAAAATGCCGGCTGGTTAGGTGAGTTGTCCACAGAAGTCACTGGTGCTAAAAAACTTCATTGACAGGCTTGTTTAAGGTTTTAAGAGTACACCAAAACTCTTTTTTCCGTCGGTTTTGATAACAATAGGCTTGTCAAATCGTAGGTGCCGAAAGTATTCATTCTCGTAAACGGCAGGTTGACTTTCAAGGTATTCGTAATCAATAAAGTCATTGTCACTTTTATTGGATATATTATAATAGCTTACACCAAAAGAAGTTAGATTCTGGAAAAAATGGGTACCTTGACTTGGATCAATTCTATAACCGGACAAGTCCGCCTCAACGATGAGTCTTACAGAAGCTATGTTGGGCCATTTGACAGGTATGCCAAGCCATGTGTCGCTTGATCCCCATCGGCCAGGACCAATGAGCACATATCCACGGCCTTCTTTATTCAGTTGACGGTTGATTTTATCTATTTCATAAGCTGTGAGTTGGTTCTTTGAAGCCTGAAACGTTTCAGGTTTAATGTAGATCAAGTCGTAAACATCTTTTTCTACACCTTGCCCCAGAGCCTTATTTGTCCTTAGGATGGTTTGCTCTTTGGGTATGGCCTCTATGTCTTCGTCAAGCATTTCGTTTGAATCTACCATGGGGCGGATTTGAAGTAGATAAAAGTTCTTTTTGCCGTTTTCGTCCGGATTAAGTTCTACGGCAAATTCGATTTCAACAGGTCGTCCCATCTCTTTTTGGCCCAGAAATAACACCTTCTGCAAAATCTTTGCCAGCGGAAATGTTTCATTTTGGAGAATGTGTGCAAATGAAATCACTTTCCGGCCTGTTCCCCAAATACCATCACGCAGCACCTGATCAGCGAGATCATAAGTGGAGGCGATTTGCTGTAAAGTGCCATCTTTTTCTGCATCCTGGACATTTACCTTAAGTAGGTTTTGACCTTCATCTGTACTCAATTGAAAGTCATCCTTATTTAAATCTATACAAAGAAAATAGGTTTGTGTTTCACGAAGGGCATAGTCAATAGAACTCATTTGCAAGATGTTGCGCGGATGTTTTGGAGAGAAACGCAAGGTCGTCCCTCCATCAACAATATATTTCCCAAGACCGAGTGCCACGTTGGCAATTCCGTCTTCTGAAGTTTCGTGCCCGATTGGGTAATAGTTGAGTGACCGGGCGACACCTGAAAAATTCGGATAGTATCGGTCACCATATGCCGTTCCCACAACTTCTTCCAGTATGATAGCCATTTTTTCCTGATCAATCACGTTGGAAGTCGCAGCCATATATGCTTTGCTGCTTTGGAAAAATACAGATGCATAAACGCCTTTGATCGCCTTCATAACCATGCGCAGGCTTTTATCAATATCATTGAAAGGAGTCATATAGGTGGAATAGATCCCGGCGAAAGGTTGATAATGTGAATCCTCCAAAAGACTGGACGAACGAATGGCAATAGGTTTATGCACAACGGATAAAAAAGTTTTCAGGTTTTCGTCTATACCGTCGGGTAAATGCGATTCAAGGAAAACTTTAAGAATTTCATTGTCAGAAGCATCGGAAAGCGCAATCTTGTACAGATCATTTTTTTCCATAAACTGGTCAAAAATTTCTGTGCAAAGAACAAATGTTTTTGGAATACAAACATTTACACCGTCAAACTCGTTTGGATCAATATTTCTTTTAATCAATGCATCAATGAAGGCAAGACCGCGACCTTTTCCTCCTAAGGAATCTTCGCCGTAACGTACAAAATCGGAGTATTTATCAAAACGATCTTTTTTAAATTCTGCAATAACACCTTGGTTTTTTTCCTGACGGTACATGACAATGGCATTAAAAATAATTTTACGGGCATCCATTGTTGTTTCCAATTCACTCATCGAAATCTTCTCAATAAATCTGGCGATGGGAAACATAGCGCGGGAATATAACCAGCGTGAAGCATGATTCTGACTGAGGTGATAGCGCAGAGAATTATCCGGAATATTGAAGATCTGTTCCTGAAAATCCCTTAGATTCTTAATACGGATAATTTCTTTTCCGGTATCCGGATCTTTAAAAATGAAATCTCCGAATCCAAAAGTATCGGTTAACAAATCTCTTAATCCCTGAGGAGAAGTTTTGGAGGATTTATTGATAAAGCCGGCTCCGAATTTGTCTGTGTATCTTTTATTTTCATTGTCGGACGAACTTAGAATAATGGGGAGAAACGGATCCTTGCTTCTCAGCATACGGCAAAAACGAACACCGGCTAATGTATCCTTTTTACCACCCCTGCTGAAACTCATGTCGGAGATAACGCCCAGCATATTTTCGCTATACTTCAGATAGAGCGTTTCTGCTTCTTCATAACTTCGGGCCAATAATATTTTAGGTCTGCCGCGCATGCGCAGCATCTGTTGATGACCGTTCAAGGCTTCGGTGGCAAAGTTTCGCGATTGTTCCAGTACATATTTATATAGGTTCGACAGGATGGAAGAATAGTAACGGACGGAATCCTCAACAAGTAAAATAACACGAACCCCGATGGAATTAATATCCTGCTCAACATTCATATTGTCTTCCAGCAGTTTTATAATGGCAAGGAGCAGATCCGTATTTCCGAGCCAGCTGAATACATAATCGATAGCGGATAAATCTGCCCGAGCCATATATTTTGATACTTCCCGTGAAAAAGGGGTCAGTACGACAATTGGTATTTCCTTATAAGTGGCTTTTATCGTTTTGGCAATTTCAAAACCGTTGTCTTGTTTGCCACCTGGCATATATATGATCAACTCAAAATGATTGTGTTTCAGCTCTTCAATTGCTTCTTCTTCAGTAGAAACCAGTGTAAACCGAGGTGGATAACGCAGGTCAAGCGAAACATATTCGTTGAAAATCTGTTCTTCAACTCTTCCGTCATCTTCAAGCATAAATGCATCATACCTGTTCGCAATAAGTAAAATATGGTAGATGCGATTTCTCATCAGACTGGCAAATGAGGTATCTTTGAAATTTGACTTTTTGAAAGATGGGGCGTTATCCATGTTTTTCAGAATATCTATGAACAAAATTAACGATAATTTCTTGCTCTTTGATGGAATAGTTTATAAATTTGAAGATAACAAGAAATCTTATGTTATGAACATTAAACAGTTTATGGGTGGGCTCGAGGCAAGACATCCGGGCGAAAAAGAGTATTTACAGGCCGTTCAGGAAGTGTTGATTAGCATTGAACAGATCTACAACCAACATCCGGAGTTTGAGAAAGCCAAAATTCTGGAACGGTTGGTAGAACCTGATCGGATTTTTATGTTTAAAGTTCCGTGGATAGATGATGCAGGAAATGTTCAGGTGAATCTGGGATATCGCGTTCAATTTAATAATGCGATTGGGCCATATAAGGGCGGTCTGCGCTTTCATGCCTCTGTGAATCTTTCCATCCTTAAATTTCTTGGCTTTGAGCAAACCTTTAAAAACGCATTGACAACCTTGCCCATGGGTGGGGCTAAAGGTGGTTCGGATTTTAGCCCCCGAGGTAAATCGAATGCGGAAATCGAAAGATTTTGTCATAGTTTTCTTTTGGAATTATGGCGGAACATTGGTCCGGAAACGGATATTCCGGCAGGTGATATTGGAGTAGGTTCACGTGAGATAGGCTATCTCTTTGGATTGTACAAGAAATTGGCCCGTGAAAATACAGGTGTTTTTACAGGTAAAGGTTTGGAATATGGTGGTTCTTTGATCCGTCCTGAAGCGACGGGTTTTGGCGGACTTTATTTTGTCCGTCAAATGCTCAGTACACAAGGTAAAGGTATTGAAGGCAAGATTATTGCTATTTCCGGTTTCGGAAATGTGGCCTGGGGTGCAGCCACAAAGGCGATACAAATGGGAGCGAAGGTCGTGACCATCTCAGGTCCTGATGGCTACATATATGACAAGGAAGGTTTAAACCTTGATAAAATAAATTATATGCTTGAACTTCGGGTAAGTAATAACGATGTGGTTGAGCCTTATGCAAAGAAATTCGAAGCCGAATTCTATCCCGGAAAACGTCCGTGGGAACGGAAAGTGGACATAGCCCTTCCTTGTGCTACACAAAATGAACTGGATGTGGATGATGCTACGAAGCTGATTGATAATGGGGTATTATGTGTAGGCGAAATCTCCAATATGGGTTGTACGCCGGAGGCGATAGATGCCTTTATTAAAGCGCGGATTTTATATGGACCCGGTAAAGCGGTGAATGCCGGCGGGGTCGCTACTTCGGGTCTTGAAATGACTCAGAATGCCATGCATCTTTCATGGCCGGCGGAAGAAGTTGATGTGCGGCTTAAACAGATTATGTTCAGCATTCATGAACAATGTGTCCGTTATGGCAAACAGCCGGATGGTTATATTAACTATATGGAAGGTGCAAATGTCGCCGGTTTTATGAAAGTGGCCAAGGCAATGCTGGCGGAAGGTTATCTTGGATGAACGATAACTGATGGCAATACTTACTCAGGCTGAAACCGATTTTGTGCAGGTGAATCTGCATGCTGATATCTCAGATCTTGCTTTAAAGATGGAACGATATCCTATACTCAATGCAGGCTTGGTATTAAAACAGCTTGCAGGATTTCAGGCCATAGAACATAAAATACCTTCGTGGTATGGCAGATCTGATTTATTGTTTCCTTCCTCTTTGGCTCTTGAACAATGTTCATCGGAGGTTACCGCCAGGTATAAAGCGAAGATTGTTTCAGAATTGGCTGATATCCATTCTTTGGCAGATCTGACTGGCGGATTCGGCGTCGATTGTTGTTTTATGTCCAGGGGACTTGATCGGGTTCTGTATGTTGAACGGCAACCTGAGCTTTGTGAAGTAGCTGAACACAATTTTAAAGTTCTTGGTTTACCGCAAATACAGGTCAGGCAAGGTGATGGTTGGGATGCTATTCTTGAGCTTTCAGCAAACCTAAAGAAAAAGCCCTTTGATTTGATCTTTATAGATCCTGCCCGCCGTAATACCAAAGGAGAGAAAGTTGTTGCCCTTTCCGATTGTGAACCCGATATTACCCAGATAAAAGATTTATTGCTGGCCAATGCAAATTATGTTTTGGTGAAGCTGTCGCCAATGCTTGATATCTCTCTGGCTTTAAAATCCCTGCCTGAGACAATCGCTGTGCATGTCGTGTCCGTCAACGGTGAATGCAAGGAGCTTCTGTTTTTACTGAAAGAGAAAGGCTTTGAACCGGAAATCCATTGTGTAAATTTGCGGTCTGCAGGTTCTGACCAGTTCTTCATTTTTAAGAAAAGTGCGGAGCAAAGCGCGAAATGCAGCTATACGGAGAACCCCGGAACCTATCTTTATGAACCCAATGTGTCTTTGCTAAAGGCTGGCGCTTTTTCTCTTTTATCTCAATCCTTCAATTTGTTTAAATTGCATCCGAACAGTCATTTATATACTTCTGATCAACTTTGTATGGATTTTCCCGGAAGAGTTTTTCAAGTGGAATCCGTATTTCAGTTTCATTCCAAAGAATGGAAAGAACAACTAAAAAATGTTTTTAAAGCAAACATTACAGTTCGGAACTTTCCGAATACGGTAAATGAAATACGTAAAAAGACAGGATTACGTGAAGGCGGTGATATCTATCTGTTCGCAACCACTTTAAATGACGGAAGAAAGGTTTTAATCCGCTGTAAAAAGGTTTGACATGATCGTTTCTCAGCCTTTCACTTTTTTGGGATTTTTGGCTATATAATCTTTCCAGCTGTTATAGGCTTTGTCCATTTGGGGACGGTTTGTCTGAAGATAATGACAGACTGCGGCTGCAAGTCCATCCGTGGCATCCAACTGGGGTAGGAGGGCGTCTTTGGATATCTTAAGTTCCCGGATCAACATATCTGCGACTTGCTCTTTGGATGCACGGCCATTCCCAGTGATGGCCATTTTGATCTTCAATGGCGCATATTCGAAAATAGGTAAATCTTTTGAAAGAGCAGCAGCTATGGCTGTGCCTTGTGCCCGTCCCAATTTGAGCATGGATTGCACGTTCTTGCCGAAGAACGGTGCTTCAATTGCCAATTCGTCGGGAAGAAATTCTTCAATAAGGCATATTGTCCGGTCGAAAATCTTTTTCAAACGAAGATAGTGGTCTTCATATTTATTTAACTGAAGGATACCCATAGCCAATAACTCAGGCTTATTATCTATTATTTTAAGTAAACCGTAACCCATAATGTTTGTACCCGGGTCAATACCTAAGATAATTCGATCCTTGATTGGTTTTGGTGCTTTCTTGATCATCCGCGTTTTTTCAGGTGTAGTCTTGCAGCAAATCTATTCCAACCCGATGTTTTCCATCACCGTCGTGAAACTCAATACTTTTTCTTGAAACAGGTCTTTTAGATCCGTTTGCATCTTTACACCATATAGTTGAAACCAGAAATCCAGTGTGACTATATCTCTTACCTGAAACTGAACAGCGAAGCTTTCGCTATCTGGCTCATTTTCAATTAGCAACCGGCAAAGACGAGGCTCTGTCAGTAAACCGGAAGTTATAACTTCCGGAATGAATTTTGAACGAACCCATTTTGTCCATTCTTCTTCACAAGGTTTTGAAACTTGAAATGTAGTGTTGATTATCAGCATTTAATAGATATTTCGGAAATGCAACTCGTTTTTTGTATTATGCAAAGATAGCAAAATAAAAAACTTAGTGTATATTTGCTCCCGCTTTCAAAAACAGTTAAAGGGGCATTAGCTCATCTGGCTAGAGCGCGACACTGGCAGTGTCGAGGTGAGCGGTTCGAGTCCGCTATGCTCCACGAATGTTTTTGATGATTAGCAACAAGAGACAAGGCATTGCCCAAAAATGGTTGTTCTTGTTGTGAGCTGGAAATACAGTTCCAAATGTCCGTCTCAAAGATCAATGGCTATACCTGTTTGAAGCCGGCGGTACGGATAATCTCTAAAAGCATGCTGGTATTGGATGAAATAATGTTTATTCCGATGAACATACTGATATTTTCCACGCAAAACCAAAGGATGATCCCCTCCTTCATGCATCCAGCCGCTATAACCATTTAGACCGACTTCAACACTGCTGTTTGGTCGAAGCAACATTACTTTGCCACCATAAAGGGGGGCATCATTCTGATGTTCCTGATTTAGCTGATAAGAAAGAAAACCGATCTGACCGACTAAGCGAAATCCGTTAAAGAACGAATAGTGTACTGGAAAGGTTTTTCCGGCTGTAAGGTCTACATAATAACCGGGTGTATCCATATAGCGGGCACTTCTTAGGGTCGCACTGGAGGCAGTTTTCAATGCAACTTCGAGGTTTAGGTCCGGTGTATGACGGCTTTCCTCAAGAAGCCGCATTTTCGTAGAAAAATAAAAATCCCCGATGAATAAAGTTTGTTCCGGATCTTTGATCAGAGAAGCTCTTAGGTTACGAATAGCAATTGTAGTACGGTAATGTTCGGCAAGAACACCCCAGACACTGATGCAAACACGGCCTGGAACGAGAACATAAGTCCCTCGTGTAGCAAAGCTCTGTGTTTGATCACCGAATCCCCAATATACGTCTGTGGAAAACTCCAGTTGATGTTTCTCCGGCATCCGTCCGTCACCGACTTCCGGAACAGGCAAAGCATTCGGACCGAAGTAGGCCGAAGAAAGCGTAAAATACTCATTCCAGGGTTTGTAACCGTTATAGTTGTGAAGATCAATCCACCATTGAGGCAAAGTTGTTACCGATGCTTTTACTGGAGAACTTAAAAATAAGGAAATGAAAACAAAACATCGGATCCAACGATACATTCCGATTCGGATTTATTTTTTAGGATTTTGAAATTCAGCGCCTCGAAGGTAGTTATTAAATCCAGAAAAAGTGGCATCTTTGCAAGAAATTGTCTTTAATTTTATCCAGCTTTGCGCATCATGTCCCGGTTTTGTCTCGGTTTCTCTTTTATATGCCTGTTCCTTTTTTCAATAAATGGTTTTTCACAATCCACTTCCAAGCGCACCGTTCGCTACCCTGCTGAAAAGAACAAACCAATGAGTTCTATTGACCTTTCCGGAGAATGGCAATTTTATTACGGCACCTTTCTGTCTGCCAAGGAGATGAGGAGTCTGAAACCACAAGATATTCATTATGTAAGCATTCCATCCAATTGGGCTACGACTCCGGTAAACGGGATAAAGCCACCGGTCTTTGGCTGTGGAACCTATTATCTCCGTATTCTTTTAGATTCCAACCGTCTCAGGGAAAGCCATTCGTATGCTTTTTATATTGGTGACATTTCGACAGCCTATAAACTTTATGTTAATGACCGTTTTGTAATGAAATGCGGGAATGCAACTCCAGGTCCAAAAGGTTTTCAGCCGATGTATTGCCCGGGCATCGGTTCTTTATATTCTGATAAAGACACGTTGGATGTGATTTTGCATGTAAGCAATTATTTTTATCCCAATTATACAGGCATCTCCAGAAGCATCTTTTTCGGAACGGAAGATACCATTCAGTCCCGTATTCTGTTAAGAAGGGTGTTCTCAGTTTGTTTACTTACCATTTATCTGTTTTTGTTTTTCTTTCAACTTTTGGCATATTTTACAGATCGAAAAAGAAAGTCTCATTTGTTGATTGCTTTGCTTTCTGTTTTTTTCGCTTCTATGATCTTACTGGATGGAGACGTATGTATTTTTCACTTTTTCCCGAATTTCAGTTACTTCACGGGATACCGTATCTGGTTCCTTACCTTTTGTGCCATTCCTGTGGTTGCCGGTTTGATACGTCAGGCTTTTCCCCGGGAACTTTCTCTGAATATTGAAAAAACAGCATACGTTCTTTACGGTATTCTTGCTTTGCTTTTCTTTAGGCTTCCTTTTGATTTTCTGTTTCGCCATTTATACATTGTTGTCCTGTTAAGTTTGGTCTACGTCATTTATCTGATGTATGTTTTAGGAATGGCCGTTGTAAGAAAACGTCCGAACTCGGTTGTTCACCTGATAAGTTTTTTTGTAATGCTGGCTTTTTTTGTGAAAGACCTGATTTTTGTAACCAAACCTGATAAATTCGGATTCTGGTCTCAAATTGGTGTATGTCTGTATGTCCTTTCACAATCGGTTCTCGTTTGGTTTAAATTTTCAAATGCACACAAATTGACCTTTCAATTGACCCGGGAATTGGAAACAACCAACCGGAATCTGGAAAGAGCAGTGGGTGAGCGAACAGAGGAATTGCAAAAATCCAACGCAAGACTGGATAAGGTAAACCGGCAGAAAGATTTTATTATTTCGAGTATTTCACACGATTTAAAAAATTCTTTCAATATTCTTTTGAATTTTTCAAAAATAATGGCGGAAGATTCCAGTCTGGACAAAGATCAAAAAAACATCATGGAGGCGATGAGCAGTACTGCCGAAAAAGGCTACAGTGTACTGCAGAACGTGTTGAGCTGGGCCAAAATGCAGGTGACGGATTATGCTGAAACATCTCCCGTTGATGATTTGTCGGCAATTGTTGAACGAAATCTATCCTTTTTAGATGATGCTATTCATGAGAAAGATTTAAAAATATCCGTTGATATTGACAATAATCTGGTTTTTGCGTGCAATAAAGACCAACTGGAAAGTATTCTTCGCAATTTGATTTCAAATGCGGTGAAATTTAGCAAACCCGGTGGGCATCTTACAGTCTACACGCTACGGACGGACGATAAAATTGAAATTACGATTCACGATGAAGGTATCGGGATGTCGGCTGAAATGCAGGAAACGATCTTTGATTCCACTATTAACAATCGGCGGTCAGGTACCACAGGCGAAGAAGGTGCAGGCATGGGATTATTGATTGTCAAAGAACTGGTCGAAAGCAATTCTGGTACGATCACATGTCGGAGTGATTTCTCCACCGGTACGGATTTTATAGTTGCCTTTCCTTGTATTAAAACTTAGTCCCTGACAAATAAAAAATCATCAGCTGATGTTTGGGTGATTATCAGCTGATGTTTTGATAATCATCAGCTGATAATTTTTCGGTTTGTTACCTGGCTGATATATAAAGAGTTGGCGTGGGCTGTCTTTTGCCATATCAAATCTGCATTTATGGTTATCCTGTTTCGTCTTTTTGTCTGACTTGAAACAAAAAAATCCCGGCGTAAACCGGGATTTTATAAAACAGATTAGAAGTTTTTTATAAATTCTTGCCGTGGCATTGTTTATATTTCTTTCCGCTTCCACAAGGACAAGGATCGTTTCGTCCTATCTTTTGTTCAACCCTTATTGGCTCTGTATGACGTTCTTTCTTTTCGCCTTCAGGAGCAGTGTCGTTTGAGTCTTCTTCTTTTTGGGTGCGGTATTTACTATAATCCTGACGTATTTCAGGGGCGGCCTGCTTAACAGATTCTCCTTCCCGGATTGGAATCTGCCCACGCATTAAAATGGATATCGACTTCTTGTTTATGTCTTCAATCATTGTTTTAAAGAGGTTGTATGATTCCAGTTTGTAAATCAACAACGGATCTTTTTGTTCGTAACTTGCATTTTGTACCGATTGGCGTAATTCGTCCAGTTCACGCAGGTTCTCTTTCCAGGCTTCGTCAATCGTATATAAGATGATTGATTTCTCAAAACTTTTTACAACTTCCTTTGAATGGGTTTCTGCTGCTATTTTTAAGTTAACAGGTATGTTGTAACTGCGCTTTCCGTCTGTGATAGGTATCAGGATGTTTTCGTACTGACCACCTTGGTGTTCATATACTTTTTGAACAACCGGATCAGCGGTTTCAGCCAATCTTTCTGTCCTGCGCTTGAATTTCTCCAAAGCCGACTCATAAAGCTTGTTGGTGCTGTCCTCGATTTTTGTTCCGGAAAATGTATCGGAGTCAAAAGGTGCATCCATTGCGAAAATACTTCTGACATCCCGAACCAGACTCTCGAAATCTTTATTGGTATCAGCGGTCTCCACCAAATAGGAGGTTAAGTCGTACATGGAATTGACGATATCCATACCGATACGTTCTCCCATCAGTGCGTGATGACGCTTGGTGTAAACAACTTCACGCTGGCTGTTCATGACATCATCATATTCGAGCAGGTGTTTACGTATACCGAAGTTGTTTTCTTCCACTTTCTTCTGTGCACGTTCAATAGATTTGGAAATCATGCTGTGTTCGATAACTTCTCCTTCCTTGAAACCCATTCTGTCCATGATACCGGTAATCCGCTCAGACCCGAACAAACGCATCAGGTTATCTTCCAGTGAAACATAGAAAACAGAAGAGCCCGGATCACCTTGCCGTCCTGCACGACCACGCAACTGACGGTCAACACGTCTTGATTCATGCCGTTCCGTACCTATGATGGCAAGACCTCCGGCAACCTTAACTTCCGAACTCAGCTTGATATCGGTACCACGGCCAGCCATGTTTGTAGCGATTGTTACTTGCGCGGTAAATCCTGCTGTGGCAACTATTTCGGCTTCACGTTGATGAAGTTTGGCATTTAATACATTGTGTTTAATTTTCCGCATCGTAAGCATTTTACTCAGTAATTCGGAAATTTCAACGGATGTTGTACCTACCAATACCGGACGTCCTTTCCCGACAAGATCTACAATCTCATCGATGACTGCCTGATATTTCTCGCGTTTCGTTTTGTAGACGCGATCTTCCATATCTGAACGTGTAATCGGACGATTGGTCGGAATTACGACAACATCAAGTTTGTAGATATCCCACAATTCACCTGCTTCTGTTTCTGCCGTACCAGTCATTCCCGCCAATTTGTGATACATACGGAAATAATTCTGAAGGGTGATGGTCGCAAATGTCTGTGTGGCTGCTTCAACCTTGACTCGTTCTTTGGCTTCGATAGCCTGATGGAGACCGTCGGAATAACGTCTGCCTTCCATAATACGTCCGGTTTGCTCGTCAACAATTTTTACCTGGTTTTCAAGGACGACATATTCAACGTCCTTTTCAAACATACAATAGGCTTTAAGCAATTGGTTGATTGTGTGAACGCGTTCAGATTTAACTGCGTAATTTTGCATGAGTTCATCTTTCTTCGCTTCTTTCTCTTTTTCAGAGAGTCCCATATTCTCAATTTCCGATAGTTGGGAACCTATATCGGGAAGAACGAAGAAATGCGGATCTTCCGTATCATCCGTTATATAATCTATACCCTTGTCTGTTAATTCGATACTGTTGAGTTTTTCATCAATCACAAAGTAAAGCGGGTCGGTTACTAGGTGCATTTGACGATCATTGTCCTGCATATAATAATCTTCCGTCTTTTGCATGACGGCCTTGATCCCTGATTCACTCAGATATTTAATAAGCGGTTTGTTCTTTGGGAAAGATTTATGGGAACGAAGAAGCAACACGGCCCCTTCTTCCTGTTCTTTCTTATTTTCGGAAGCCAGTAACTTTTTTGCATCTGCAAGAAGCTTGGTTGCCAGATTCCTTTGAGTATTTACAACACGCTCAATTTTCGGTCGCAATTCTTCGAACATCTGATCATCGCCTTTTGGAATGGGACCGGAAATGATTAACGGTGTACGGGCGTCATCTATTAATACGGAATCGACTTCATCGACAATTGCATAGTTTTGCTTGCGTTGCACTAAATCCAAAGGAGTTGAGGCCATATTGTCACGCAGGTAGTCAAAACCGAACTCATTGTTGGTTCCAAAAGTAATGTCTGCCAAATAAGCTTTGCGTCGCTCTTCGGAATTCGGACGATATTTATCAATACAGTCAACGGACAATCCGTGGAACATGTATAAAGGTCCCATCCATTCAGAGTCACGTTTCGACAAGTAATCATTTACGGTTACCATGTGAACGCCGTTCCCGGTTAAAGCATTCAGGAATACAGGCAATGTGGCGACCAGCGTTTTTCCTTCACCTGTAGCCATTTCCGCAATTTTCCCTTTGTGTAAAACGACTCCACCGAAAAGCTGGACATCATAATGTATCATGTCCCAGGTGACTTCATTGCCGCCTGCCATCCAATGATTCAAAAAGATGGCTTTATCACCTTTGATATTTACAAAATCATGTGATGCGGCCAGCTCTTTGTCAAAATCCGTGGCGGTCACCTCAATCTCTGCGTTTTCGACAAAGCGGCGGGCCGTGTCTTTAACAATGGAAAATACTTCAGGAAGCGCATTGTCCAGTGCTTTCTCCAATTTCTCGGTGATTATCTTTTCAAGTTTATCTATTTCGTTGTAAACACTTTCGCGTTTTTCGAGCTCCATATCTTCAATATCTGCTTTCATGGCAGCAATTTGATTGCGTTCGGACTCGACACTATTTTGGATCTCGGCACGTATTTCTGTAGTTCTTTGACGAAGCCCATCATTGCTCAATGCTTCAATTGCCGGATACGCTTCTTTTATTTTTTCAACGTAAGGAGTAATTTCTTTCAGGTCGCGTTGCGATTTGTTCCCGAAAAGTTTGGTAAGGAATTCATTAAAGCTCATAATATTTAGTTGTACTGGTTTATTAAGTTAGATATCGCAAAGATAAGTCTTTTTGCGGTTAGTTAAATTCAGAAAGGATTTGTCCCTTACATGAGTTTGGCGGTCTAATTCTAAATACTTTGCTTAAGGTGGCGGTTACATCGGCAACTGAAATTTGCCGGGATATTTTTTGGGCTTTTGTATTTGCTCCGTATAGGATGAACGGCGTGCTGTAAGCCTCTGATCTGACCTGATGATCAGCTCCGGTACCATCTTCCCGAATATTCCATCCGCCCTGTATTTCTATATAAAGATCACCGGAATGTTTGGGATAAACGCCGTTGGCTGTTTCGTTCAGAGCTGAATTATATTCACCCAAAAGAAATTGGTTGTTCCTGATTACACTTTGGACGCCACTGAATTCGGTTAAAAATGCGGCGGCTTTTGAACTTATTTCATTGTAATTGATACCTTTCTTCTCAATAAGTTCTTGATTGAGAAAAATTTGTTGATTGCAATAGGTGCTGACCCAGTTCTCATTGCCGTAAATAGCCATGAGATAAAGGTTTAACAAAGAGACGCAACGACTCGGATAAAAATCCCCTCCGTAGGGTTTTGTTGCAGGAAGATCTTTGGCGGGATAGTCAGGTGTTCCGGCTCCAACAATATAGACCAACACATTTCCCTGACCTGCCTGGTGATCGGCAGCAGCAATAATTGTACCGATTTCGTGATCCAAACGGAAATAAATATCCTGTATTTCAAGTGCGGAAATATCTTTTGAACCTTCAAGTCCGTTTGATGCGGACATTTCCAAAGTTAAGAAGTCCGTATTGTCGTCATTTCCGAGTCCTTCTTTTTCAATTGTCTCAACAGCCAATTTGCAGACTTCCTCATTAGCCAAAGGTGTCTGTTTAAATATATGAAATTTATCCTTGCCGTATTTATTAAATAAAAACTGAAAAAGGGTAGGACTTTTCTGATAAGGCATATAATGATAATAACTCAGCGGAAGCAATGGCTGCCAGGAAGTATGTTCAATAACCTCGGCGATATTTTGGGTGTCATTGATGTTTTGTAGCCAGGAAGGCATGTAATTATAGTAGGTGGATGTACACCATTTACCGGTATTGCCATCTATCCAGAAAACGCCGTCTGCTGAATGACCTCCTAAAATGACTGATTCTTCGGCAGAAAGACCGATTGAAAATACTTTGCTTTCTCCTGCTGTTGCAACCTTTAATTCATCTCCCAGGGTTGAACATTGCAGGTTTCCGGGAGAAACCGTCTCATTTGTATAATTACCAATATATTGTGGATCAAAGACACAGGATACAATTTGTTTTGTTTTGCGGTCATACCATCGTTGGGAAGGAATGCCGTGTTGACGGGGATAACATCCTGTCATGAAAGTGGCGCAAGCAGAAACCGCATCTGGTTTAGGGTAATCGTAAACCATTGTTTTGTAAATTGTTCCTGAATGCAATACCTTTTTGAAACCATCTTCACCAAATCCATTCAGAAACCAATCTATATACGCACTCTTTAATTGATCAATATGAATGCCTATTACCAGTTTAGGAGCAGTTTCAGAAGCTTGCAGGGACAGTCCGGATGCTGTAACTGTCAAAAGACCAAGTACTGAACTGAGAAATCTATGCATTTGCGTGATTTTTTTTAAATAGCCACAAAGCCATTGATGAACGCAAAATCAGAATAAGAAGGAGCGGGTACATGGCCGGGTGAAAGTTCTGCGGCAAGAACAAACTTCCAGCCAGCGCAAAAATCTGAAATGGAAGGTTAATGCCTAAATAGGTTAATGCGATTCTATTTCTTAAAGAAGGGATAGCAAGGCAGATGGCGTATACCAGATGCAGGGGATGCAACCATAGAAGAAGAAAATTAATATTTGTCGTTGGATGTATTGAAAAGAAAACAAAAAAAGCGATAATAGTTCCTATTATACCTGCAATTCCGAAAATGATGGCATTTACGATGTGGAACTGTTTTTTACCCTTTATTTCGAAATAACTTACAACTGCGATAACGACAAAAATAATCCATAAAACGATAATAGGTTTGGGAAAAGAAAAGGCTTTTTTTGATACGGAAGGATCGGTAACTACGGGGTGGCGTGTTTCCAGAACCAAGAGACGCGCTTGTGCCGAATCATTCATAATGATGGCTTTGGAAAAAGATTCCATAAGAACATCAGGCGCAAATTGTTGTGCTTTGAGATTTGCTGAGTCGTCGGCAGGAGAGCCTAATGCAAAGTCGATACCAAACTGAGTCCATGGATATTTGTCAGTAAAAAAATGAACTTCATCGCGTAGACTTTTGAATCTTCCGTTCCACTGATAATCAACTTTTCCGGCAATTGCACTTGCGATCATATCCCTTGGCTTTGTTGCACAATTATTAAAGAAGAAATTATATCGGTATGTTCTGTTTTCAGGTTGAATATTCTTAATTAGAGCTTGCCAGAGTTTCTCCTTTTCTTCGGACTTCAAATTTAAGACTTGTTCTGTAACCGTTCTGTTGCCAACTTGATATTCAAGCAGAAAATCCATATAAGAAGTGGCCCCGACAATGTAATCGGTCTGTCCTGTTACAAAGCGCCAGATAAAGTTTGGACTGTCAAAATCGAAAAGGCCGTAATTGAAAACCAAATCAAAATGATTGTTCGGATCGCATATACGAATGGCCGTGTGCCCATATTGAGAGTAGACTTCAGGCCCTGGTGCAGCCGTAAGCAATGAAACAGAGGCTTTATCGCTGAGGGGCTTTCCCCGATTGGCTTGTGCTGAAGAGGAGAATGAGAATCCGACACAAAACAATAAAATGATCAAAGATGGTCGGATCATTTTGCTGAAATGCTGGATGCAAATATTCATAGTCTTCATTATTTCAATAATTTGCGTGCAAAAGTACGAAAAATGATTGTGCAAATCATTCTTTTATATAAAATTAATAAGTTATATTTGTCTGATATTATTAATGGGATCTATGTGTTTTAAATAGTTAATTATATGGAAAAGAAAGCCTTATATCGTTCAAAAGATCATTTGCTGGGAGGTGTATGCGGTGGTGTTGCCGACTTTTTCGATATGGACAGAAGTGTGGTCCGTATTATTTTTGCATTATTGATTTTGGCTGGTTCATTAGGCATCTGGCTTTATCTGTTAATGTGGATCATTGTACCTGAGGAAAAATAGTAATTTAGGCGGATCATTATCTGCCTGTATTGATTGCCGTTATTCTGCTTTTGACAGCGTTTTCTTTGAAAAGAGCGGTTCATGGCAATCCCCTTCAAGTGTGCGCAATTCTGTTATGTCTTGTACGACTTCCAAAGTCCCGAGATATTCATTCTTCTCATTTCTTAAGGCCAGATATTCTATACTGATAAAACAGCCTTTATGAGACTCTCTCCAGAAAAGAGCCCTGTCTTGTTTGCCGTTCTTAAAGTTCTCTATGACGTTTTCCATTGCAGCTTTAAAACGTGGCGGATGACATAAACGCAAATCCTTTTCGAGAGCACCCGTTCCACGAGAAAATAGACGATCAGACTTATTTGAAAAAAATCTGACTTTATCGTCTTTATCAACAAAACTGATTTCTGCAGGAAGTGTTGAAAAAATTGTTTCAAGTTCTTCAATAGAGAAGCTTCCGGTTGACAATTTTATGATCTCGTCTGAAGGTTGGTCTGTTTGGCTCATATCTGTACTGCAATTGGTTATGCTGAGGTAAAAGTAAGAAAAAAACGCCGAATGTCAATTGGAAAATAGACTGATAAATAGTCCTATATTTAGCATTGTAACGATTACGCCCAATGTATAAAGCAAGACTTTCATAAAGGAAGAGTTTTTGTATTTACCCATAACCTTTTCAGAAGAGGTTAAATATACTTGCGAAAAGATGGTTATTGGCAATTGTATACTTAAAATCATCTGTGAAAAAATCAAGCCTTTAAAAGGATTGCTAATGAGCAAAATGACGCCCAATGCAAGAATGAGGGAAATTGCCACACCCATTCGTGAGTGATTGTCTTTAATGTCATAGGGTTCCTTATATATTCCAGCAAAAATACTGCCGGCCGCCATTCCTGAAGTTATGGTTGAAGCTATCCCGGAAAACAACAAGGCAACGGCAAAAATAATGGCTGCATGGTTGCCGAGCAAAGGCGTAAGCAGCTGATTTGCCTGTTGAAGTTCTGTGACCGGTGTCCTTGTTTTAAAGAAGGTTGTTGCAGCCAGAATGATCATGGCGCTGTTTATCGCCCATCCGATAAGCATTGATGATATGGTGTCCAGGAATTCATACTTCAGTTGCTTATGGATAACCTTTTCATTTTCCAGATTCCACTGTCGGCTTTGAATAATTTCAGAATGAAGGAATAGATTGTGAGGCATTACAACCGCACCCAATACACTCATAATAACAACCATGGAACCTTTAGGAAAAGAAGGCGTGACCCAGCTTGAAATTGCACTGTTCCAGTCAATATTCACAAAGGAAAGTTCATATATGAAAGAAAGGCCAATAATTGAAACAAAAGCGATTATCCATTTCTCAATTACTTTGTAAGTATTCGTAAAGAGCATAATCATTACAAAGATCGTAACCAGAAGCGCTCCCGCTCTTATTGGAATATTAAAAAGCATGTTGAGGGCAATTGCCCCTCCCAGTATTTCTGCCAAAGATGTTGAAACTGATGCTATCATTGCTGATGAAAGCAGAAGTCTTGAATAACCCGGTTTCATGTGAATGACCGCAACTTCAGAGAGGCAAAGTCCGCTTGCGATACCTAAATGTGCGACATTGTGCTGCAATAGTATCAACATAATGGTTGACAGCGTGACAATCCATAGAAGCAAATATCCGTAGTCGGCTCCGGCAGCCAGATTGGAAGCCCAGTTCCCCGGATCAATAAAACCTACGGTTACCAACAACCCCGGTCCAATATATTTAAGGATTTCAGAGCCACCGAATATTGGCCTGTAATTTTTACGGTCAATATTTCTGAATATATTAAACATGCTTTAACTGTTTCAATGAATGTTTAAGCAGATATTTCAGGAAAATGTGGTATTTGAAAAATTAAAAAAACACAAGGAGAAAAATGTATAAACTACTTTTTTTCAATAAAATCGGCACGCATTGGACTGAAACAGTCAATGACCACACCGGTTTCCAGGCATGTCAAACCATGTGGCTCATCAGGAGCAATATATAAACCATCCCCAGGTTCAACAACTTTTATTTTTCCATTAATGTTAAATTCGAATTTACCACTAACAATAAATGAAGATTGAGTGTGATAATGTGTGTGTACAGCACCAATTGCCCCTTTCTGAAATTTCACTTTTACGAGCATTAATTGACCGTCATAACCCATGATTTGTCTTTCAGTCCCTTTCCCGGCAGGTTCCCATGGGAGCTCTTTCTCAAACAGGAAAGATTCACTTTTTGTCTTCATAATGTATTTGTTTATTTATTTCCAATAGATGGAGAAATTACTTATCTCAAACTCTCGGCACCACCGACAATGTCGATGATCTCTTTTGTGATCGATTCCTGACGAGCTTTATTATATTTGAGCTTCAAGTCCTGAATCATATCTTCTGCATTGTCTGTCGCTGTTTGCATCGCTGTCGTTCGGGCACCGTATTCGGCTGCACTGGAGTCCAATAAAGCACTGTATAATTTCAATCTTACCACCTTAGGCATGATTTTCTGAACTATCCAGGTACTGTTTGGCTCAATAATATAATCTGCAATAATAGATGATGTCATGGACTTTGTGACAGGCTGCATCGGCAAAACCTGCACTCGGGTCATTGTTTGAACGGCTGCATTCTTAAAATGATTATAGACTAATTCTACAGCGTCAATCTGCTTTGTTAAAAAAAGGTTCATCAAATTATCCGCCAATTCTGCAATCCCGTCGTAATTTGGTTTTTCAACCAAAGCGATATAATCACCCTGTGGTTTAATCCCCCTTTTAATGAAAGCTTCAGCTACTTTTTTGCCCAAAGGATAAATCAAAATATCTTTTGACGGCAAGACAACACTATATTCGGCAACAACTTCTTCCGTCTTTCTAATTATATTACTGTTAAAAGCACCACATAGACTGCCATTGGAAGAAATAGTAACAATAGCTACCCGCTTTATATCGCGTTTTTGAGCCAAAGGAATGCTCAAGTCGTCTGCAGAGAAAGCCAAAAAGTCTTCTAAAATATTTGTAAGCTTTTGTTCATAGGGCAAATAACCGGCAATTGCAGTCTCGGCATGACGCAATTTTGCAGCTGATACCATCCGCATTGCACTTGTGACTTTGCTTGTAGATGTTACCGAAGCTATTCTCCCCCTGACTTCCTTTAGTGAACCCATATTTGTTATTTAAATTTGTATTCAGCGTCTATCAACTGTTTGGCTTCATTTTCAAGAATACCTCTGATTTCATCATTTATAACCCCTGATTTTAAAATATCAAGAACATCTTTGCGATGTTTCATCTCTAATAAATTCAAAAATGTATTTTCGAAATCAGAAATCTTTTTTAAGGGAACATTCAGCAATAACCCCTTTGTCCCCAGGTAGATAATTGCAATTTGTTTTTCAACAGGAACTGGAGAATATTGACCTTGCTTTAATATTTCAACATTCTTCGCCCCTATATCCAGTACTGATTTGGTCACAGGATCAAGGTCTGAGCCAAACTTGGAGAAAGATTCAAGTTCACGGTACTGAGCCTGATCAAGTTTGAGGGTACCGGCAACTTTTTTCATGGCTTTACTTTGTGCATCACCACCTACACGTGATACGGAAATACCGACATTGATTGCGGGTCGAACACCAGCATTAAATAAGTCTGTGTCGAGGAAAATCTGACCATCTGTAATGGATATTACATTGGTAGGAATATAAGCGGAAACATCGCCTGCCTGTGTCTCAATAATTGGCAAGGCTGTTAATGAACCGCCTCCTTTTACCAGAGGCTTAATGGTTTCAGGAAGGTCATTCATGCTTCTTGCGATATCGTCAGATTTTATGATTTTAGCGGCACGTTCCAATAAACGGGAATGCAAATAAAAGATATCTCCAGGGTAAGCTTCGCGGCCAGGTGGACGACGCAAGATCAAGGAAACTTCACGGTAGGAAACAGCTTGTTTGGATAAGTCGTCGTATATAGCTAATGCGTGGCGGCCGGTGTCTCTGAAAAACTCTCCGATTGAAGCACCGGCAAATGGAGCATAAAATTGCATGGCAGCAGGTTCCGAAGCGGATGCTGCAACCACACAAGTGTATTCCATGGCTCCATATTTTTCAAGTGTTTTTACTAAGCTGGCGATCGTTGAACCTTTTTGTCCAATTCCTACGTAAATACAATAAACAGGATCACCATTCAGGAAGTTATTCCGTTGGTTAATGATTGTATCTATAGCGATAGCTGTTTTTCCGGTCTGTCGGTCACCAATGATTAATTCTCTTTGTCCACGTCCAATAGGAATTTGTGAGTCAATAGCTTTCAATCCGGTTTGAAGCGGTTCGTTTACTGGTTGACGGAAAATTACGCCTGGCGCTTTACGTTCGAGAGGCATTTCATATAATTCGCCCTGAATAGGTCCTTTACCATCAATCGGATTGCCCAATGTATCTATGACTCGTCCCATTAGGCCCTCACCAACTTTAATAGATGCAATACGCCCTGTGCGCTTTACCGTAAAATCTTCTTTTATTTTTTCAGAAGAGCCGAAAAGAACAACTCCCACATTGTCTTCTTCTAAGTTAAGAACAACGCCCATCATCCCGTTTTCAAATTCGACGAGTTCATTTGACTGAACTTTATCCAATCCATATACACGGGCAACACCGTCGCTAACTTGTAATACTTTCCCGACTTCTTCCAGCTTTAGGTTGTTTTCCAAACCCGCTAACTGCTTTTTTAGAATATCGAAAACTTCACTTGGTTTGATATCGGACATAACGGATATTTAGTTTATATATTAATTTTTTTATTCTGAATTTTATATCAGGTAGCATAATTATGGACGGATTAACTCCTTTTGAATGTTCTGAAGTTCCGTTTTTATACTGGAGTCCATTCGATAGTTATTAACTTCAAAAACGAAACCTCCGATAATAGAAGGATCAACTTCTGTGGATAAGTTGATTGTAGAATCGAAATTACTTTTAATCAGTTGCTTTACTTTAGCCAAAGATTCTTCTTTAAGAGGCAGCACAGAGGTGATTTTTCCGACCACGATATGTTGCTTCATTCTATAATAATCCTGATAGGACATAGCTATAAATATCATAAATTCTTCGCGTCCTTTCTTAATCACAAAACGATAGAAATCCGACAGTAATGACGAAATATTGTTTCCTGATGCAGTAGCCAGGAGAGATAACTTTTCTTCGGTTGTATGCATCGGATTAGATAAGGTTCTGGATAAATCAGGTACATTAAAGAACGATTGTGACAAGATTTGCATTTCATTGTAAATCTGTTGATGTAAACCCTTTTCTACCGCCAAAGCATATAGAACACGAGCGTAACGCATTGATATTTTGCCCTCGTCCATTATGTGTTAGTTTTTAAGCATGTTTGCTTCATCCAACATTTTATTGATTAAATCTGTTTGTGAAGCGTCACTTTCCAGATTCTTGCGAAGCACTTTACTCGCAATTCCAATAGAAAGCATAGCGACCTGATCCCTTACTTCTTTCAAAGCTTGTTTTTTTTCTGACAGAATACTTTGTCTGGCATCTGCAATAATCTTGTCTGCTTCAGAGCGAGCTTGTGTTTTGGCATCTTCAATCAGCTTTTCTTTCAAAAGTTGCACTTCTTTTAAGATCACATTTTGTTCTTCCCGGGCTTGAGCAAGAATGGTTTCTCTTTCAGCCTTGATATCCTCAAGCTTTGCATAGGCTTCGTCGGCGACAAGCACAGAATCAGAAATGTATTTTTCCCTTTTTGTGATTGCTTTTGTAATGACTGGCCATGCATATTTCCCGAGAATGAACAGAACGACAAGGAATACCAAAAGCATCCAAAAGATTAATCCAGTTTCGGGTGTAAAAAGTCCCATATTTGTATTTTTTTAATCGATGATAAATCACCGGACCCAGACACGATGTTTGATGTCCGGTGATTGTTTTACATAACTATAGCAAGTACGGCAATAATGATCGCAAACAGGGCTACTCCTTCTACAAGAGCTGCTGCAATGATCATAGTCGTACGAATGTCATTAACGGATTCCGGTTGACGGGCGATAGCTTCACAGGCAGATCCACCAATTTTACCAATACCGATTCCGGCGCCAATAGCTGCAAGTCCTGCTCCAAGGGCAGCTCCCAATTTAGCAAATGCCGCAAGAGATGCTCCGGCTGTTACAGCTTGAAGAATAATCGTAGTTAACATAGTCGTTTTTTTTAAAAGTGTTATAAAATATTTTAAAATAATTTCAATTAATCAAGTACTTTTTTAGTTTCCTTCCTGGAAGTTTCTTCTCTGGAAAGGCCTATGAACACTGCAGAAAGCAATGTGAATACATAAGCCTGGATAAAAATGATCAGTAGTTCCAGCACGTTCATAAATATTGCAAAAAATACGGAGAAAACAGAAACGCCTGTGCCAAGCAGGGGACTGATACTTCCGAAAACAAATATCAAAGCCATAAATACCATAGCGATCATATGTCCTGCAAGCATGTTGGCAAACAAACGAATCATTAATGCAAGAGGCTTTGTAAAAACGCCAACCAGCTCCAGTATGGGCATCATGGGGATTGGGAATTTCAGCCACATCGGGACACTGGGTACAAGAAATATATCTCTCCAGTAATCCTTGTTGGCAAAAACATTCACGGCAAACATTGTACAAAGGGCAAGTACCATCGTTGTGGCTATATTACCCGTCAGGTTTGCTCCTCCTGGAAATATTGGAATAATACCCAAGGTATTGTTTATCAAGATAAAGAAGAACAACGTAAGTAAATAAGGTGAATATCGCAGGTAATCTTTTCCGATGCATGGTTTAATGGCTCCATCTTGAATAAAAACAACTAAATACTCCATAGCTCCCCTGAATCCACTGGGTGCTTTCATTGGTGTCTTTTTGTAAAAATTTGCCAGACTTAAAAAGACAGCGCAAAGTAAGATCGCAGAAATCAATAAAGAACAGACATCTTTTGTAATTGAAAGATCCAGTGGACGGTATTCTTCCCCATTCGTTTGGTATTCAACCACTTTATCTTTGTATTTCCCGGCTTTTGATAGGCCAAAACCTTGATATATTGACTTGCCATGTTCGAATTTTGTGGAAAGAAACACGAACCAACCTTTATCTTTGCTTTTCACGATAATAGGAAGAGGAATGGAAATATCTGTTTTACCGATATTTGTAATATGCCAGCTGTAGGAATCACTAATGTGTCCAATAATAAATTCCCCGGCATTAAATTGTTCCTTTTCTACGGGCTGATTTGCAAACGATTGCTGCGTAAAAAGAAATATTAGTAAAATTACCAGTTTCCAGCCTCTATATTCTTTATTGCGCATCATTTTTAATGTAATTTTTCTTGTTGAGCTTTTTCAATAAAACTGTTTCGAATACCAAATAAACCAGGAAATATAGCAAATATGAAAACAAAAAGCATACTGAATTTTCTTTAACCAAGCAAACGTAAAGAAGAATCAAAGCCAGTGAGATTAGCATTTTTACGACTTTTGTGCCCATTAATAGATTAATAGATGGCGACGGTTTCGTATAAACATAATGAAGGGCGAGGCTGCCAAACAGTATAAAAAATAAAGGTATGACCACTAATAGTGGAAAAAAGTATTCAGGGAAGCAGCATTTCAAAATTGAAAATTCTGTTCCGAAAACTATCGCCATTAATGCTGTCAAGTAGCCAATATATTTCACTTCCTTACTATTTGAATGTATTGAAAATCATTTGGTGGATTCCGTATATTTTTCAATACAAATGGAAACTTCATCGTTTAAAACTTCAGCAAAGCCTTCTTCAATCAATATCTTATGTTCAACGCCCTCTGTCTTATAGGACAATGATCCCTGTTCAAGAGTTGTAATGAGAGGTGCGTGCTGAGAAAGAACAGTAAACAGTCCCTTGGTCCCTGGAATCGTTACCGAATCCACTTTGCCGTCAAACAGTGTTTTTTGGGGAGTTAATAAAACCAATCGCATAAGTTAAGAGTCTGTTTTTATATTTTGTTATCAATTAATCCAATGCTTAAGCGTTTGCACTTGCAAGTATTTTTTTGCCTTTGGCAATAACATCATCAATAGTTCCAACCAGAATAAATGCAGCTTCGGGATATTGATCCACTTCGCCGTCCATTATCAGGTTAAAACCCCGGATCGTTTCTTCTATAGGAACGATTACGCCAGGTACACCTGTGAATTGTGCAGACATAAAGAACGGTTGAGACAAGAAACGCTGTACACGTCTGGCTCTTGAAACAATCAGCTTATCTGAGTCGGAAAGTTCATCCATGCCCAAAATGGCAATAATGTCCTGAAGCTCTTTATAACGCTGAAGCAATTGTTTAACGCGTTGAGCCGTATTATAATGTTTCTCGCCTATGACATTCGGATCCATGATACGAGATGTGGAGTTCAGCGGATCAACGGCGGGGTAAATACCTAATTCTGAGATTTTTCTGTCCAATACGGTTGTTGCATCAAGGTGCGCAAAAGTAGTAGCAGGAGCAGGGTCTGTCATGTCATCAGCCGGCACATAGATTGCCTGTACTGAAGTGATGGAACCCGCTGTTGTTGAGGCGATCCGCTCTTGCAAAAGGCCCATCTCTGTCGCAAGAGTAGGCTGGTAGCCAACAGCAGAAGGCATACGTCCAAGCAATGCAGACACTTCTGAACCCGCTTGGGTAAAACGGAAAATATTATCAATAAAGAATAAGATATCTTTACCGCCACTTTTTCCTCCCGCGTCGCGAAATGATTCCGCAACAGTCAGACCAGACAATGCAACTGTGGAACGTGCTCCGGGAGGTTCATTCATCTGGCCGTACACCAAAGTTGCCTGGGACTCCATAAGCTCTTTTTTGTCTATTTTTGATAAATCCCAGCCACCGGCTTCCATGCTTTTCTTGAATTCTTCTCCGTAGCGAATAACGCCTGACTTAATCATGTCACGCAAAAGATCATTTCCCTCACGTGTGCGTTCTCCAACACCTGCAAAAACAGAATAACCATTATAACTCTTTGCAATATTATTGATCAGTTCCATGATGAGTACAGTTTTTCCAACTCCGGCACCGCCAAACAGACCAATTTTGCCACCTTTTGAATAAGGTTCCAGCAAGTCGATAACTTTTATTCCAGTATATAAGATTTCCTCGCCTGTCGTTAAATCTTCATATTTTGGAACTTCTCTGTGTATTGCGTATGCGCCTTCTCTTGAAAACTCAGGCATACCATCAATAGACATGCCAGTCACATTCAACATTCGACCTTTTATTTGGTCACCGACAGGCATTGTTATAGATGAGCCCAAAAGATGGACTTCCATTCCCCTGACAAGACCATCAGTAGAATCCATGGCAATTGTGCGTACAGTATCTTCTCCAATGTGTTGCTGGCACTCTATGATAAGATTCTTTGAACCTTCCCTGATCACTTCCAGTGCATCATGAATTTTAGGCAAATCATTACATCCATTTGGAAAGGCAACATCCACCACAGGACCAATTACTTGTACAATATGACCAATTGTTTTTGACATAAAACCATGCTTTATATTTTATACTATAATTCAGGACATAAATGTTTCCGGCAAAAGATTAGGTGAAAATAATACATCTTTTGCAACTATGAACCTACTAAAACTGAAATTCAATCGAAGAAAAATTGAAATGCCTAAAGAAAAGGCATCTATATTAATAGAAAAATTTGACCTATTGAATCGCACGCTTATCCCTTTATGCTGTAAAGATACAAACTTATGAACGGCAGTTGAATCACAATTAGTCAATAAATCTTTCGGAATTAAACTTTTTTCACATTTGCAGCAAGACAATATAAATGGATTTTTGGACTCCTTTTAAAAAGGAAGGCGATAATAAAGATGTAAAGCTAAGCTTGGCAATGGAACCACATTTAGACCGTAACCTGGAATATAACCCGGAACGCTGTTCTTCCCGTTTGATACATTCATAGTGGTTTTATACTGAGCTGTCCAGCCAAGAGAAACCGGCCCTGAGATTTGGATCCTAACCCCGGCTACAACCTCTAACCAACCTGCCATCGCCTTTTCATTTGTAAGAGACGTAACAGGGCTGGTGGTTCCCCAATAATTTGAAATATAGGACAAGTTCTTCAGATTATAAGAAAATGCAGAAAAGCCATAATGTGCACCAACAAAAAACAAATCTTCCGCTCTTTTTCCAGAAATAGATAGAGGTAGGTTTACGCCTGCCTTTATCCATTTCCCTAAAGATGTAAAACGGATTCCGGTGTCACTTGCTTTATTGAAATTTGTGATGCCAGCTTCAAGTGTCGGGAGATATTTGTTTTTTAAATTGACATCAGCCTTGATACTTGCGCTCCAGTTATCAGAATACAAGGCTTGTAAAGGTGAAAGATTCAGTCCGACTTGTACACCTTGATACAGTGGTACATATTTCACTTTTTCCTTTTTCTTCATTATTGCTGAAGCCGAAACGGCTAATGAAAGCAAGAATGTTAAACAAAGAAATTTATAAGTATAAGATGACATTTTTTGTTTGGTTAATATTGACTTTTGGATTGACTATGACCGTGGATTGAATGATACTGCCTTCGGTCTTACAGGAATCAAGTGTGCTGTTGACCCTGCATCCGCAATTCATAGATTGAAACCATGGTTGGTTGGTATGATACAAGCTAAGTGTATCAATAAACGTGTAGCCTTTTTGTACGGTCTGTATCACATATTGTGTTTTTTCGCTTTTCGGATTTAGCTCCAAGGCAATCTGGCTTAGCGTTTGATTATCATAGATCAGAGAATCGGAGCCTACACCCCAAACTGTTATGCTGTCAACACTGACAGCTGCTTTATCGCTTAACTGGTAAAAGTTGCAATATACAAGAACATCCATATTTTCATAACAGCCTGTACTATTACAGGATGAGAAAAGGATGCCCGCAATAAAAAGCGATAGAAGAATCTTTTTAGACATTGTCTTCAATAATGTAGTTGTTACGTTCCGGTGCATTCCGTGCAATTAGTTCACCTAAAAATCCGGTGACAAAAAGAAGGACACCAAGTATCATACAGGTAAGTGATAAATAAAAAGCAGGAAGTTGAGTAACTAAATGAGCTGGTTCCCCCTGGGCCAGAGCTGATAGTTTATCGACTCCAACAATTATTACGGAAATAAGGCCGAGCAGAAATACCAGCGTACCAACTAACCCGAAAAAATGCATGGGCTTTTTGCCGAATTTATTCAAAAACCAAAGTGTAATTAAATCAAGGTATCCATTTATAAAACGGTTCATGCCAAATTTTGATTCTCCGTATTTGCGTTTTTGATGATGTACTACTTTCTCTCCAATTCTGGAAAAGCCCGCATTTTTGGCAAGATAAGGGATGTATCGATGCATTTCTCCATATACTTCAATATTTTTTACAACAACATTCCGGTAAGCCTTTAGTCCACAGTTCATATCATGAAGCTTTACTCCAGTGATACATCTTGCTGTAGCGTTATAAATTTTCGAGGGCATATTTTTTGTGAGTTTGCCATCGTAGCGTTTCTTTTTCCAACCGGAAACCAAATCATAGTCTTCATCCATGATCATGTGGTAGAGGCCGGGGATTTCATCCGGACTGTCCTGCAGGTCTGCATCCATAGTGATTACCACTTCCCCTTCTGCCTTTTCGAATCCACAGAATAAAGCTGGAGACTTTCCGTAATTCCGCCGAAATTTTATACCTCTGATTTCGTGATGTTTTGAATGCAACTCTTTAATGATGTTCCATGAATTATCGTTCGAACCATCATTTATAAAGATTATCTCATAACTGAAATTATTGGTTGTCATCACTTTCTGAATCCATGAAAAAAGTTCAGGAATGGATTCCGCTTCGTTATATAGGGGTATGACAAGACTTATATCCATAATATTATGATTGAGATCTGTTTAAATCATTTTTGTCCGGACATGACTCATGCGGTTTTTCGGTTGTATCTGGGGTAGTTGTTGAATTGCCCGGCTTTTTGTATGAGATGATCGGACTTATAAGTAGGAAAAGAATGGCACCGCCAATTATATAGAACCAGATGTAACCCATCACAGCCTGTATAGCTGTCGGAGATCCGTTGGCGATAGCCTGATCCATTCCTTCTTTTTTAAGCAATTTTGAATTATCCAGTAAAATCAAAGTTTGATTGAAGGCATTTTTAAGGTAGTCTGGTTGCAGAAACTGGAAACGTATATAATAGAGAACAGCCATCAAAAGTGAAGCAAAAAGGAAAAGCCATATACCGAAGGACCAGACCTGGCCAAAATGGATATTGCCCCCCCAGGCTTTATCGCGATAATTACTCGCCAAAAAGTAACATACTACGGGAGTGCCCAACAATCCAAGAGTCTCAATCAGATTTGAGATCTTGCTTATAGGCAGCAAATAATCAAGGATAAAAAAGGCAGCGATGTAGCCACCTAAAATGAATCCGTAATTCGCTGCGTATTTGTACTTTTTCTTGATAGGATTGCTGATTTCTTCCATGATTCTTTTTATAAATTCCTACAAAAATACAATTTTTTTTGCGACACCTCTTGTCTAAACATGAAAAATGTGTACTTTTGCAGTCGGGTAAGTCCTATACGGCTAGCTCCCTGCGAATCCCCCAGGGTTTGATCGCAGCAAGGGTAGTTTGGTTGTAGCGGCGCGATATAGTAAGCTTACCCTCTCGCCTCTTTAGCTCAGTTGGCCAGAGCACGTGATTTGTAATCTCGGGGTCGTTGGTTCGAATCCGACAAGAGGCTCAAAAATAGGATGTCCGAAAGAACATCCTTTTTTGTTTTTCCATCAAAAAATTCCAATATCTGAAATCTTCTATTTTTTTAATGGTATTTACTACCTTTGTGTCACAAACAATATTTCTTAATCCTAATCCCGAAAAGCCATGAAAATCGTTGATCGTTTTATAAGTTACGTGAAAATAGATACGCAATCGGATGAAAATACCGATTTGGTTCCCAGTACGCCTGGTCAGATGGCATTCTCCAAAGTTTTGGCCGCCGAGTTGGAGGAAATGGGACTTCAGGGAGTTTCCTCTGACAAAAATGGCTATGTGATGGCAACTCTTCCAGGAAATGTCAGTGAATTACGTCCAGTCATAGGTTTTATAGCACACATGGATACCAGTCCTGATTTGTCAGGAAAAAACGTTTCCCCTCAAATTGTTGAGTCTTATTCAGGCGGTGATATAGTATTGGATTCAAAAAATTCCATCATTCTTTCACCGAAAGATTTTCCTGAAATGCTAAATTATCAGGGGCAGGATTTAATCTGTACAAATGGGAAGACGTTGTTGGGTGCCGATGACAAGGCAGGAATTGCTGAAATTATAACTGCTATTGAATATTTAATGAACCATCCGGAGATTAAGCACGGTAAGATCCGTATCTGTTTTACCCCAGATGAAGAGATCGGAAAGGGACCTGCTCATTTTGATGTAAAAGCTTTTGGCGCAGACTGGGCTTATACTTTGGATGGAGGAGAAATAGGAGAGCTCGAGTATGAGAATTTTAACGCGGCAAGTGCCAAAGTTACTTTTAAAGGGCGAAATGTACATCCTGGTTATGCAAAGCATAAAATGTTAAATTCAATACGAATTGCCAACCAGTTTATAACAATGCTTCCCCGTCACGAGACTCCGGAACACACGGACGGCTATGAAGGATTTTATCACTTGACCGGTTTTAACGGAGATGTTGAAACAACGATTTTGAGTTATATTATTCGTGATCACGACCGTGATCGTTTTGAACAGAGAAAAAAGGAGATGGAACATCTGGTCAACAAAATCAATAAAGAATTTGGGTCAACCGTTGCTTCACTTGTTATGGAAGATCAATACTATAATATGCGTGAAAAAATAGATCCGGAGAATATGCATGTGGTTGAGCTTGCCTTGGAGGCTATGAAAGAAGTGGGAGTGGTACCGAAAGTTCAGCCGATACGCGGAGGAACAGATGGAGCAAGTCTCTCGTTCATGGGACTTCCGTGTCCAAATATTTTTGCCGGAGGTCTGAATTTTCACGGACGTTTTGAGTTTATACCCATACCATCCATGGTAAAAGCCATGGAGGTTATTGTAAAAATCGCAGAATTAGCTTCTTTTAAAAACAAATGAAAATAACGCCATTTACTCAAATCCATCAAGAGCTAGGAGCCAAAATGGCTCCGTTTGCCGGGTATTTAATGCCAATCGAATATTTAGGAATTATAGCTGAACATCATGCCGTCTGTGAAAGAGCCGGTGTATTTGATGTTTCCCACATGGGTGAATTTTGGGTGGAAGGTGCCCAGGCACTACCTTTTCTGCAAAACATTACATCCAATGATGTCCGTGCATTGGATAACGGGCAGGTGCAATACGCCTATCTTCCTAATGAACAAGGTGGCATTGTGGATGATTTACTTGTATATAAAGTGAGTGACACGAGATATCTTTTAGTCGTGAATGCTTCCAATATTGAAAAAGATTGGAACTGGTGTGTCTCTCACAATACGGATGGTGCTCAATTGAACAATGCTTCTGATCAGACTGCCCAACTCTCCATACAAGGTCCTATGGCTATTCAGGTTTTGCAAAAACTTACTGCTGTTGATTTGGCTGCCATTTCCTATTATCATTTTACTTTTGGAAAGTTCGCTGATGTAGAAAATGTTTTGATTTCCAATACCGGTTATACCGGTGCCGGAGGGTTTGAACTTTATTTTGCGCCCGAAGATGGATTGAAGATCTGGAAAGCTGTTTTTGAGGCCGGAGCTGAATTTGGTATTCTTCCGATTGGCCTTGGAGCGAGGGACACGTTGCGTCTCGAAATGGGTTTTTGCCTTTATGGAAACGATATTGATGATTTAACCTCGCCCATGGAGGCAGGACTTGGCTGGGTTACTGAATTTAAGCCTGAAAAGAATTTTCCTTCACGTGCTATTTTCGAAAAACAGAAAAAGGAAGGTGTTACCAGAAAACGTATTGGTCTTGAAATGCGCGACAAAGGTATTGCCCGTCATGGTTATGAGCTAATGGATACAGAAGGACGTGTTATAGGTCATGTCACCTCAGGCACTATTTCTCCAATCCTTAAAATTGGTATTGCCATGGGTTATGTGGAAACCGCCTTTGCAAAACCCGGAACAGAAATATTTGTAAACATTCGAGACAAAAAACTGAAAGCCGAAGTTGTGAAAATGCCATTCCGGAAATAATCCTCTCAGGACTTTTTCTGTCATTTTTGGTTTTAGAACTAATCCGGGTGTGTGGTAACGACGATTAAGTTTTAATGGTTGGCCTTGAAGCACTCAAGCCTGGCTTTAATTTCCTCATATTGGTCGTCTTTAATGAAAGATGTGCAGATACGCAAACCCTGTTGATCACTGCCTGTCGTTTCAAGAGAGATTGTGCTGATGCCATAAAACATCAGCTCTTTCATCAATTCACCACCTGTCATTCCAGGATAGGCAACTGTGAAATAGAACCCGTCGGCAAGCGTTTCGCCAAGGTCGTTATCATAAACAATGTAAAAACCATTATCCACAAAATACTTTTTTACTCTCTCGGCGCGACGTCCGTATTCGTTCACAATACTGATAAAATCGAAGCTGCCGTCGCAGGCTGCTTTAAGAACAGCCGCCAATGCGTATTGAGCCGAGTGACTGGTACCTGAAGATAAGGAGTAAAGCACACGGTTTACAAAAACATTTCCGAATTCACCGGTCCCATACTGATCAGTAAGGCTTTTGAATTTACGGTTGAAAAGCTTTTCAGAGATTGCCGTGTATCCGATGCGCTGCCCTGCGTAGCTAAAAGCCTTGGAACCGGAAATCAATAATATGTAATTGTCTGTGTAATGTGCCGCGGTTGCCTGAAAGGGTGGCTCAAAAGGTTTTCCCAGGTCTATGCGGAAGTCCATTGCAAAGTAGGCGAGGTCTTCCATGACAATTACATCATATTTGGTTGCCATTTCGCCGATAATTCTCAATTCTGCATCCTGCAGGCAGAACCAGGCAGGGTTATTGGGATTGGAATAAACCAATGCGGAAAAATCCCCCTTGCTCAGATGCCTTTCAAGTTCCTCCCGCAGAGCTTCGCCTCTATAATTGTATACATCAAAAGATTCAAAAGGAACCTTTAGCATAATCAACTGCTGCTTTTGTACCGGGAATCCGGGATCAATAAACAATATTTTATTCTTGGCCGTATCACGTTGGCTACAGGTTATGAAAGACGCCATTGTCCCTTGCATGGATCCACAAACTGGCGTGCAGCAATAAGAAGGTACATCAACATTGATGAACGCTTTTACAAATCTGGAAGCCTGCATCTTTAGATCCGGGATTCCGTCCAAAGGCGGATAAATGGACGCCACACCCTTTTGCAGAGCTTCTATTTCAGCCTTGACTCCAATTTCTGCCGCCGGTAATCCAGGAACTCCCATTTCCATTCGTATAAAATGCTTTCCGCTACGTTTCTCAATTTGATTGGTCATACCAACAACTTCACGAATTGTAGCTTTTCCAAAATCCGGTAAATTGAACTCATCAATAACGGATCGTACGATAGAATAGTCTATAGGTGTTTCTTTCATTTCAAATAGCTGTTTTTCTGATCGCAAAAGTACAAAAAAGCAATTAAGGCGAAAAAATCTTTTTAAAATACTTGTGGTTCCAACAAAACACTCTATATTTGCACCCGCAATCACAAAAGGTTGCAGTTCCCAAAATGGTGTGGTAGTTCAGCTGGTTAGAATACCTGCCTGTCACGCAGGGGGTCGCGGGTCCGAGTCCCGTCCGCACCGCAAACAAGCACTTACAGAAATGTAGGTGCTTGTTTTGTTATGTTGACCACCATAAAGTAACGGTACAGATATTTGAAACAAAATTATTTGATTTCTGCATTTTTTTGTTTGAAATTTGTACATTACCGAAGGCTTTATAGAGCTATTTTTGCATTACAACAACGCTCGTCAAAAGCAAAAATCCGGAAGGTTATGAACAAAAAGAACAAGACGGTACCCGAACAAACCAGTGCGCAAGCCTTTTCCTGGCTGATTCGGTTGATGGCTGTATCGGCAGGAATAACGGTTGCCAATATATACTACAATCAGCCTATTCTGATGGACATTGCTTCGGAATTCCACACTTCTGAATCCAGGGCCGGTTTGGTTTCTGCACTGTCACAAATCGGATATGGTTTTGGACTTTTTTTCATTACACCTTTGGGTGACAAGTTCAACAAAAAGAAGCTGATTCTTTGCCTCCAGATTTTGTTGGTGGCTACCCTTGGACTGGTTTTTCTGACTACAAGTCTTGTCCAGGTCTGGCTGTTGAGTATACTGATTAGTTTTTTTTCGGTATCCGTTCAAGTTATTATGCCTTTGGCTGCCGGATTAAGTTCGGAAAATAGAGGGAAAAATGTCGGCACTATTTTTACAGGAGTGTTGATCGGAATTCTGGCGGCACGGGTTTTTAGTGGAGGAGTAGCTGACGCTTTCGGATGGCGGTATGTCTATCTGATTTCAGCAGTAGCTGTCGGAATGTCCACGCTATTGCTGAGTTGTTACTTGCCAAACTCCACCCGAACATTTTCAGGTAATTATCCGCGTCTTATCCTGTCCACACTCCAACAGTTCGGCAGATTCAGCCTGCTACGCAGATTATCCTTTATTGGAATGCTTCAGTTTGGTCTGTTTTGTTCCCTTTGGACAACGCTAACTTTCCACCTAAGCGGTAGTCCATTCTATTTTCGGAGTAGCACCATCGGCCTGTTCGGGCTTGTTGCCATTGCGGGAGCACTCATTGCTCCGTTCATGGGTAAAAAAGCTGATAAAGGAAATGTCAACAACCTCCGTTTCATGGCCATAGGAGTTACCATCTTATCCATTCTAATCTTGTTTTTTTTCAAGAATTCGATTATTGCCATGGTTTTAGGCGTATTCCTGCTGGATATCGGAGCGCAGTCACTGCAGGTAACCAATACGGCTTTGCTTTATACGTTGGATGAATCCGTGCACAGTCGTGTCAATACCATCTACATGACTTTGTTTTTTTCAGGAGGGGCTTTGGGAACACTTGTCGGCATTACCCTTTGGCAGTGGGGTGGCTGGTCAATGGTTTGCATACAAATGCTTTGTTTCGCATTAGGTGTAGTTCTTTTACTGTTAAAAGAAAGAGCGACCTTAAAACGACGATATTGAACTATTTTTTTACAATAATATCATTAACTATTTAAATATGAAAGTAATAGGAATCAACGGAAGCCCAAACAAAGAGGGCAACACCTGGCATGCTCTTCGTACCGTAGGGCGTCGGCTGGAAGAAAATGGAATTGAATTTGAAATCATCCATATCGGCAATAAAGCCATTCATGGGTGTATTGCCTGCGGAAAGTGCAGGATAAATCAAGACGGCTTGTGCAGCATCAAAAATGATGGGCTAAATGACTTTCTGCCGATTTTAAGTCGGGCCGATGGTATTGTATTAGGCTCACCCGTCTATTTTTCGGGTGTAGCAGGTACCATGAAAAGTTTTCTGGACAGATTGTTTTATGTTTCCTTAAGTAATGGAAATTTTTTCAGACACAAAACCGGAGCCGCTCTGGTTACCGTCCGGAGAACCGGAGGTTCGTCGACACTGGATTGCCTGAACCATTACCTCACCTATTCCGAAATGCAACTGGCGGGAGGCAACTACTGGACTGTAACGCACGGGCGAACTCCGGGCGAAGTGTTACAGGATGCCGAAGGTATTCAAACGCTTGAAGTCATGGCTGATAATATGGCCTGGCAAATGAAAATGCGAAAAGCATCGGAAAACCTTGTCGAAAGTCCCGAAGCGAAGCAAAAAGTGATGACGAGTTTTATTCGCTAATAAAAAAGTCAACACATTATGAAATACAATTATTCCATGATGTGTGACTATTGCAATTTATTAAGAGAAAAGTGTAACATTTTTGTTGTGTATGGAGCTTACTTTTGTTTGTAAATATAATTCGCATCAAATGAAAAAGCTAAATGTACTGACATTCTTTGCCTTGATTCTGTTGTTCACCTCTTGCTCTACCGTGTCCAAATTCCCGGTATCCAGTGTAACTCCCGCTGCAAACATTGTCGTTTACCGACATCATGATTCGAACGGAAACAACACATTAGACATTAAAGCCAAGAACTTGGCCTCAACAGACAGATTATTACCACCCAAGCAGACGTATGTCGTGTGGGTTGTATTGGAAGACCATAGTGCCAAAAATATTGGGCAATTAAAGATCAAGAATGCAAAAGAAGCAGAAATCAAAACATTGACAGCCTTCAAATATACCGAAATATTTATTACAGCTGAAGATCAGGCTGATGCCCTATATCCCGGCAATGTTGAAATCTCACGCATTAAATTCTAACCCAATTTCGGCTCTGTATAAGTTTGTGTTTTGTGTGCCAATATGACGAATAGTCATATTGGCACATTTCAATTAACAAGTATTCATAATAGGAAACTGAATATTCCATCATAGAAAAGTTGATGATTGTACATTCTGGACATTCTATTGTGAGAGTTGCTATTGATGTATGAGCGATTGTCGTTTACACATCTTGAATTCAAAAAAGAAAAAAAACCGTGCGGAAATTACAAAAGGAATTATTTTTGTAACGATCTAACAAAAAATATGGATAAGTAACATATCATGAGAAGACTGGAAAAAAGGTTTGATCCATCTACAGTGAAAAAAACCAGGATGAATTGTCAATGCAGTTACGGGATGGATGAAAAATTGGCCTTGCTGAACAACCTTATTGCTTCGTCTTTCAGTTTGGAAGAGTTTGCCAACCAGGATCAAGCAAATGCTGCAGGATTATCCTTTCGGGATGGTGGACTTTATTTACTGTTCACTTTTTGACCGTGTCCAATGCTTGCCGAGGTTGATCAGTTGGAAACGAATACCTGGCGCCAGTGTACAACCGGTTACAGCAAAGTCCTTTTTGAGAAAGAAGAGAATGATTTTTTGGATTCCTTTGTAAACAACTTATTTGAAACCGGAAAAACAATTGCCGCCATTTGTGCTGCAATAACTTATCTTGGGAAAAAAGGATTCTTAAACAAATTAAAACATACCAGTAATGCTCTTTTTTACCTGAAAAGTTTTGCACCGGAGTATTCAGGAGAACGAAATTATGTAAATTCATTGGCGGTAACAGATCAGAATATTATTACCGCCAAGGGTATTGCACCCATTGAGTTTGCACGAGCGGTATTTCAAAAGCTGAAAATACACAGTGAAGATATCGAAAAATGGTTTCAACTATTTAAAAATGGGATTTGGAAGGAATAAATAATTGCCACCCGAAGATTTGCCAGTATACCGTTTGATTACATTAGTTTCTGTTTATCTTCCACGTTCCGGCTTTCTTTGAACCAACACGAAGCAGTCTATTTTTCGACTTTAAAAAGGCCATTTCACGTTCCGTGGTCGACTTACTTATATGCAGAGCATTTGCAATCTCCTCCACAGTAATGCTCGGATTCTTTTCAACAAGAGCAAGAATGGTTTTTAATCTTTCTGATAATTTTAAACCCTCATTTAAACCCTCATTTAAACCCTCATTTGCCGGAATCTTACCATAATCACCTATCGATTCATTCGCAATGGAAGTTTGATAATTGCGAATCATAAGCTCCAAATTACGAATGTGCTCATCAAACATAAAACGACGGAACACTTCAAAGTCTTCGCTCTCATGAGTTGCAACGAGAGCTTCAATGTATTCGACTTTACGGTCTTTATTGATGTTTGTTGGAATGATACCAAATTCAAATTGCAGTAGATTCATCAGCAAACGAGCCATTCTGCCGTTGCCGTCAACCCAAGGATGAATGGTCACCAGCTGAAAATGTGCATCAAAACTCAATCGGTAACAATCCAGTATATTTGACTTCGACAACACTTTCCGTCTGTTGTTCAGACTTTCGCAAAACTCTGCCAACTTCGAAAGCACTTTTGCATAATTCATATAAGAACGTCCCCCAACACCTGCTGTAACATTGAGCAAGCGCAAATCGCCATTGGCAGAAGAAAAATTACCAAGAACCGCGTTATAAATTGTACCCGTATTTTTCATGACCAAAGAGGAAAGCCTTTTTAGCATTTCTATAGAAATCTCGGTATGATTTTTGGCAAAAACAAGACTTTGTTTATAAGCCGCTTTCAGATCTAAATTCATCAACTGCTCTGCCATTGAACGCCCTTTAGCACTAATACCTTCATCAAACAAAAGCTGGTTTTCGATTTCGGTAACGGTAGAACCTTCAATAGCCGTAGAATGGGTAATAAGTGAGTAGAGATAGAATTTATCGTAATCTATCTGCCGGTCTATGCCCAATTCCTTAAATTGGGTCATGAGGGATACTAATTTCTGTTCACTGGCTATATTCAACCTATATTACTCTAATTATCTTCAAAAATAGCATTTAATATTGTCAATTGATACTCCGAATTAGTAATATGCATTTTTTATATATTGCTTTCCTATGGCAACTTTTTTTAAAATGACATCTTTACGAAATTCAATCGATTTTAGACGTTGGTTAATCCAATTGTCGGAATAGCCCAAACGCTTGTAGTCCAACATTGCCTGCTCAATGGAGAGCTCCGGGTCTTGCATCTGGTCCAACCGTTCGCTTGCCACGTTGGCCATCCATTGCTTGAACGGCTCAGCCTTTGGGGAGGGAATCGACTGGATTAAACGGAAAAGTTGCTCGGTATCGGCAACATCGGTTAATCGCATTTTACCATCTGTAGCACTTAATTTCAACTGGTGACAATTTGTCACCGTTTCATTGCCTTCCTCTTTTAGTCTTTGTTTAAGTTTGTTCCAATACTTTCTGCCATCGGCACTTTCAGTCAAGATGCTAACCACATCCACAATAGAAAAATACCATTTCTCCTGTTCCTCGTCCCAGACTGTGCGGACTTGCTTTTGTTCAAAAAGCTGTATTGCTTGTTGTTTGGTCATATCTAATTCAACTTTTTTGCCAACAGTTCATTTTTCCTTTCAAATCAAGTTAGAATAGAAATTATGTTACTTGTTCTTGTTTAAAATATTTATAGATAATCGTTTAACAATATCTGCCTCTTCGGTTTTACTGGTAGCGATAAATAGCGTAAGGGCTGCAAGTGCTTCATTACTAATAAGCGGAGTTCCATCAGCAAAATATAAGGCATTGTTTTTCTCCATGAAATATAGAAAACGGGTTGCTGCAATGCGCTTATTCCCATCCACAAACGAATGGTTTTTGGTTATAAAATACAGAAGATTTGCCCCTTTCTCTTCGATAGAAGGGTATAGCTCAACACCTCCGAAACTTTGCGCAATCTGATTGATTGAGCTGTGAAAACTGTTGTCTTTTGGCTGTGCAAAAACATCCGATGCGAATTCGGAGTACATGGTATCTATTAGCTGCATGTATTGAGCCAAAGAGGGATATACTGCTTCCCGAAGGGTTTTCCCTTTTGTCTCGAGCGTTTGGTGATCGTAGTCATCGAGCAGCGCCAACCCTTTGGCGAACACGCGGAGCATTTGACTGTCGTCTTCTGTCGCTTGCTGACCAATGGCTCGTTTGAGTATTCGGATGCCCGTTTTGAGGTATTCTACTTCCTGTTGCTTTTGAGCCAGACGCTTTTCATTGATGGCATAGCCTTGTACGAGGTAATCTTTGAGCCGTTGGGTAGCCCATTGGCGAAATTGTGTAGCGACTTTCGATTTTACCCGATAGCCTATTGAAATGATCGTATCAAGATTGTAAAACTTTTGTTTTCGGCTAATCTTTCGTTTCCCTTCCATTTGAACTTGTAAGAAATCCTTACAAGTTGACATTTCATCTAATTCGCCTTCTTCAAAAATGTTTTTTAAGTGAATGGTAATATTTTGAGGTGTAGTCTGAAATAGTTCGGACATTTGTTTCTGAGTAAGCCACACAGTTTCCTCATCAAACTGTACACTTATTTCAGTGCCGTTATTGGCAGACTGATATATTTAGACCTTATTTTCCATTTTTATAAATTCTTATCTGTATTATACAATCTCCACTTTCAGCCCCAGTTTCAAAGCTTCGGAAATCCGTTTTGTTGGCGTTTCTGTACCGTTTGCCGGTTTTCTCCTCCGCTGTTTGGTCATATATTTCAATTTTCTTGATAAAACTACGTCAAGAATGTAAAGCAATACCGGTTTGTTCGATTTGCAATGTGCATTTTTTGCATATTGCTTTCTTTGGGCAACTCTTTCTCGTTAAAAACATTATTGATATGTCGGGAAATCACAGATTGGTCACGCTTGAACAGCACTACTATTTGTTCCTGAGATAACCACACCGTATCGGCATCAAACTGAACCTGTAGTTCTATACTATACCTCTCTATATGTTCGTTTTTCCGAGAAAACACGAGGATTACAATAATTATGTAATCAATTGACTGTTAATATTCTGACACAATAAACCACGCAATCACACCTACAAATATATTGGAAATACGCGGAAAATACGTGGATTTATTTTTCCGGTGAGTTGTCTCTTGGGTTAATCGTTGGGATCCTTTATGGAAAATTGAAATTGAAAACCCGCATAGGGTTGAAGCAAAGCCACAAAATCTTCCATCGTAATCCTTTTTCCATCCACAACAAAATAAGTATCAAAATTCGTTGTAGAAAAGTCGTCGTTCCACTCGATTCTTCCGCAGAACTTATCTGATTTGCCAATTTTCAGTCTGCCATTTCGTTCCCTGAGATACCTTTTGTCAATACCTTCTTTTATCTTTGACTTGAGTAATTGTTCACAGTGTTCAATGTCTGCGTCATAAGCGTTCAGGACCTGGAAATGATACGATTCCCTATCTTTTTCGTTCACTACTTCAATTGCTTCAGACTCCAACCCGGATGGTACCTCAAACGTTAGAATCTTAAAATGGTACTCTTTTCCCCATCTGTCTTTGATGTTGAAATCGTAACCATCTTCCAGTGTGTTGTATATAATTACCATACCCTTAATTTTTTATTCAAAGCCTCTTCCATTTCCAGCAATTTACCTCTTTTTGCCGGATCTGACTCTGTTTTGAGTTGATCCTGAATTTCCAAATATTCTTTTGACAAACTCAGAAAAGGTTCTGAAGTGAGCAATGTCTCCAGCCAAACAGCAAAATCCGCCCAATCATTTTCTTTCGCAGAATAACCCAGCACCTGCTTTTCAGACCAGTCCCGTTCGAACGAATTGATGGTTTCATCAACCATCGTTACCTGCCTGCCCAGAAACTTGTTCAACACTCTGGTGTCACTGAAATAGGCATCTGTCACCTTCTGCCTGGCATCCTCAACCTTTCCCAATTTAAATAGCGTTAAAGACCACTCCAGTAAAAACACCCCGTAGCAACAATCATCCGGAAAGTTTTTGGAAAACCATCGAAAGTAATTCATGGCACCTTTGAAATCCCGAATCTTCAAATACAAGCAGGGAGCCACATACCTAAGACCGGCACTGTCGTCGTAATATCCACCCCAGCGTTTTTTGTCAGCAGCCAATTCATGTTTGACTCTGGTTATTTTTGTGCGTACACGTTCAATTTGTTTTTCTGTCATGGCACTAAAAGTACATTTTTTAATCAAATATATACTGATATACAGTATGTTGTTTAATAATTTTACATGTTCCGGCAGATTTTGCTATCCGACGTAGTTGTCGAGAAATCCTCGGTAACTGAACGCTCATCCATTTCATTTCCTTTGAAGATGTTTTTAAGATGCAGCGATATATTGTCTTTCGAACAATCGAATAGGACCGTCATTAACTTTTGACTATGTTTTATTTTGGCAAATTATTTGCTTTACATAAAATTAGTACATATCTTTGCTCCATCTCAGCAACCATGTGTTGAAGGAGTTACGGGAGCGTCTTTCGAGGCGCTTCTTGCTTTTAATTCTTTTTGAATCTCCATAATCATACTGTCTGGCGTGTATTCTTTATCACCGTTTGTTTTCAACCAAGTCTGATACTCTTTCATTTTTTTAGCTGTTTCATGGCTTCTTTCACTGACAAAAGCAGTCCAGAGCAATAAATATGTTTCACGGACTTCCAATACCACGAAATAATCAACATCGTTTTCGTTTTCCAAACAAATACAGACCCGATTGCTGGAATGCTGGCGTTTCTGCCTCCAGAATTTAAGTTGCCAATCAGATACATATTCAATCGTTGGTTTTGCCCAAGGCAGACATTCACATCTTCTTAGGTCGAGAGTGCGTTCATTTTCTATTTCTCCTTTATGCGTAATATGGTAGAACGTATAAGCTCTATCCTGAAATAACGGATTAAATTTCAGGTTTAATTTATGAGACCCGAATCTGGTTTTATGCTTGATAAAATCATTTTCAAATACGGCATATACAGCATCAATATAGTGTTTGTAATCGCCCCCAAAGTCTTCCAACAAAATTTTCCGCGGCAATGTTCGTCTATCTTCCATAACCCGCTTCCCAAATAAACACATTGAACTTCGTTTCACGGTACAACGTTTTCGCCAGGAGACTGTAACCGCTTTTCTTCCTAATCATCTTGATAATACTAAGCTTAGCTTCACTTGTAGATAACCCTCTATGCAGATAGGAGATTGCTCCAATAAAGAAATCGGCTAAAGATACCAACTCTACTTCGTGGGAACGTACTTGTTGAACTCTTTGAATGATCTTTTTATTAAAATCATATTGGTTATTACACAAAACTTCGTGTAGCTTTTCAACTTTGCACTGTCCTTGCGTGTCTTTAATATCCAGATAAATATTATACGCTTTGTCGGGTTCAAACAGTACCTTGAGCATATCAAAATACATTTTATAGTAGAATTGGTCGTGTGTTTGTCCGTAAAGCTCGTGTTGCAATTCTGCTTTGTTGGGTACAACCAAGACTCTAAAATGCAGATCGCTATTATCAAAGAAATAATTGACGATATCAAAATAGTAATTGATTTGCCCTTTGGAAACTTTGTTCCACTTCAACTCGAAATCCGGTTTAAGCCCATGCTCTACTTTGATTTCTCTCAAACGCTTGAAAATGGCATCTTTTTTATCGAAAGGACACCAAACGGCACCGATGACCATGGCCTTTTGGTTGTCGTGTTCCAAATGGCAACTTTCATCACAATAGATATTGAAAATTTGGCTCATATTCATTTAATTAATCATACAACGTTTGCTCTAAGTTTTTATTGATGCCTTCGTGAACTCCTCGGCAGATAAACGGGTTGGTTTGATGAAGCAGTCATACTAACTATTCGTTTATTCCGACAGGTTATTCCCACATAACCTTTTTCTGTCGGAATAAAATCCCGTTTTACAAACTGTACTTGAAACGACAAGCCCACTTCCTGCCATCTATCGTAATCTATCTGCCGGTCTATGCCTAATTCCTTGAATTGCGCCAGGAGGAATACTAATTTCTGTTCTCTGGTCATATTTAAGAGATTAATATTTAAGCTTCGTTTGCTTATATAGTTCCATTCCAGGAACATCATCATACATGGAACTAAGCTTATTCCTCAAACCGAACATACGTTTTTCTGCTGTATCAACCAGTTGGTCAAAAGTGGTTACATAGACACTTCCTTGTTTGTTTTCTCCAATAAATGCTGATCTTTGTAACCCTTTGGCAATAGAATCTCCGACAACAAAAGCATGAAAAACGGTTGATTCAAAACCGAGAGCCAATAAACTCTCAATATAGCCCTGGGCCTGATTACGTTCCTCGCTTTTTATTTCAAATCCCCCTCGTTTTAATTCAATGATTAGAACTTTGCTAATAATAACCAAACTTGTGTCATCGGTAAAATCCTCTGTTCCAGTAATTGACACGGTTGATTTGTCTGAAAGAACAACAATATCAGGTCTTTTATTAATCTTTACATCATTTTTATTAATAATTTTTGTTTTAAACAAATCCTTAACAACTGTTTGTATTTGCCTATTAGATGTATATTCTGGAGTATCATATTCAGGGCCAAATAGCCATCTAGATTCCGTAACGAGCGGATGTAAAATGTGCAATTCATCAACATTTTTATCTTTTGACAGTTTTCTTATTGCTTCAATGACTGACAAACGTCTATCTATTTCACTTAATACCGTTAAAGCGTCTTTGACTGACCATTTTTCAAGAATTTGGTTAAGTCCGACAATATCCTCATCACTTAATAAGGATAATTTTGACAATAATTCCTGTCCGTTTTTTGATGATTCAAGATTAATGATGGCTTCAACTGCAATCGATATACTTTCTTTATTTGCAGTTGGTGAGCTAATTGCTATATTTTCAATTATCTCATCGACCTCATACAAAGCCAATGGAGAGGCATTTTTTAATTTCACTTTAAGTTCATTTTTAATAGCTGCCTTCGTCTCTTCAATATTTGCTTTGGCAACTTTTTCAAACATCGAAACAACATATTCTTTAACGGTCTCATAAAGATGGTTAGTTGCTTCGGAATTTTTAAATCCGCTCCAATCCTCTTTTACCAAATCTCCTAAATCGCTGCTTTGTATTACGACCGTATATCTTTTTGCAATGGCTGTTCGCCCATCCACATAATAGATATTGCCTAATATCCAAGACGGAACTCCGACTAATCGACCTTCTTGCCAAAAAGCAATGCCTTGATATATGCTCTTTTTAGAAGATTTTATCGAATCAATAAAGTTCGCCGTTATTTTATAACCATCTTTGGTAGTCAATTCGGTTTTATCCAGTAGACCGTCCAACTGGTCTAATGTTAATATTTGACGATTAACCTCAATGATAAATTGGGGATCATGAAGGAAACGAGAGGATATTATTTCTCTTATTTTTTCTACAGATGGTAAATTCCTTTCAACGATAACCTTTAATATAGTTCCTTGACCTGTTGCTAAACGAACTTGTTCATCAATAATGGCAATAGCCTGTTCTTGTATTTTTGTAGATACAATCAACGATAATTCCTTGGCATTTTTTGATGTTATGACGTTATATTCATCGTTAAAGCATAATAATCCGTGTCTTCCGACGCCATTACGTCCATACGCCATTCGTGTGGATGTTTTGCCATTAGGGAAAAGGACTCTTTTCCCTTGATGGATAAGCCTATTATAGCTCAATTTCATCCATCGTTCATGAAATTCACTTTTAGTCATTCCTGTCCCGTTATCTTCAACAGTGAGGAAATCTCCATGTTTATCTGGGATGAAAATTGTCACTTTGGTGGCACCGGCATCCCACGCATTAGCTACCAGCTCCGTTAATGCAACATCTGCTTGAGTAGTGATACTGCTATTCAAAGATCTTATCAAGTAGTTATCCTCAAATAAGGAACCGCATATATATTCTTTATTACCCATATTACCAACTTTATACAATTTCAATTTTTAGCCCCAAATTCAACGCTTCGGAAATCCGTTCTATCTGTTGGCGTTTCTGTACCGTTGAGCTGTGCGTAATCAGGTACAGCCCTTTGCCTATTTCCTTTTGATTGTAGAAATTATCGAGCGTGTTGGAAACCAACGGAACACCACACTGAATGATACCCAATGCCCTGACCATTTCCGTTCCGGCCAACTTGACAACTTCGTAAAGTGTTTCGTAGGCAAAACGGTGTTCAATCACTTTACCATCGGGAAAAGTGACCCGTAGATTTGTTTTGGAACTCTTTTTGGTCGCATTGCGCTTGATGATACCGATGTTGTGCTCCACCTGCGGATCGGGAACAATCTCAATCGTTTCCATCTCTGCCGAAAAGTTACGCTTACGTGACAAACGCACACTCAGCGGCTCGTTCGGCACGTAATCCACCACCAACACCAATTCCCGTTGAATCTGATAGATGATAGGTTCGATCTTCTCGCTGATAACCGGAAGTATCTCTTTTTTGATGATTTCCTGCTCCAGTTCGTTCGTCTGTTTCAAGAGGTCTTCGCCTAACTCAAGGCCTAATTCTTTCAGGTTTTGGATGGTGCTGTAAAGTTTTTCGAGTTTGGTCATGATAATTATTTTCTTAACTTTCGTTTTTGGGTTTACACATTTTAAGAAAAGGATGTTCTTCTACATTGTAACTGCCTATATCATTAAATTTAAGTAATTCTTTTAAATCCTTTATCTCAGGATTTTTCGGAGCAGGTAGATATTCACTTAGTTTATTTCTATCCTGAAACAAATACTCGATATATTTATCATTCCAAGTGAAATGATTCTCGCTTTCTTGAACAATGGGTATTAACCATTTCAAATAGCTTTGTTCTTCATTCATGGATCGGACTAATATGCTTCTTATATTTAATTTACTTTTTTCATTCGTTGGCTCTTCTATAAAGAATCGAAAAAGTAGTTGACCATACCAATTTAGTCTATCTGAATGGGTAAACACAAAATGCCAATCTGAGTCATGCAGCTCCAAATCATCCAAAAAAAGATGTAACAAATTCCGATGCTTGTCATTTTCGATGAAAGTGCTCATGCTCTTTTTTAATTCCTCTTTACCCTTTCCCTCATAATTATCCTCTTTATACCAATAAAGTAATATCTCATGAATTCTATATTTTTTAAATACAATCTCTTCTTTTTCTGCTTTTGAAAAATCAATATTCAAATATTTTAGATCATCGCATTTACATGCCCTATCTACAAATAGAAATAATTTTTCAATTACATCCGTATTTAAAATACCAGTGTTATTAATATATCTTACTTTATGAATAAATGATTGTTGTTTATTTTTTTCAAAAACGTCCTCAATTCCTTTTTTATACGTTTCAATGTCAGATTCAAGAAACAGAAGAGAAACCTCATTTACACTCATTTGATCTTTCTTAAATCGATATGAGAAATACCGAAAATAGGCATCATTATGGCAAAGGCTATTCAATTCCAACTTATTGAAGGGTGCCTTGGGAAATAAAAAATTCAACAGGGAATATATACTTTCTTTATCTGATTTTATTTTATTTATTACAATCAATTCACTTAAGTCAACATCAGCAGAGGTAATATTTTTTTCTTTGTCAGATTGTTCCGGCAAAGATTTGTTTTGTTTCGCTAAAAGCGATTTTACACCTTCTTCCAAATCTGGGTCCTTATGTATTATGGATACAATTTTTTCAGAATCTTTATTAAGATTGTAACGAACTCCCGATAAATTAAGCATCAAATCGTCTCTATCACGCAATACTCTGTAAATAGGCTCCGATAAATACTTAACGAGCTCTATCGCGAAAAGATTAGCCAAATCGATATCGTCACAGAGATTAAAACCAGGCCGAGCCTTATTATTATTGATGTAAAAATCAATGGCTAGGGAATACACGTTAAGAAAACGTTTCATGTCACGAATATTTGTAAAAACCTGAGACCATTTATCCTTCTTCCTAAAAATGCTTTCGATCGAATTTTGTACCTCTTGTAATTTATCACTTTTAAGATAACATCTTAAAACAACCTGTAACATTTCCATTAAGAGTCTTTCCATTATATCTTCATCGTATCCAGGCAGCAAGAACTCTACATTAATGAATTTTTTCAAATAGGAATCTGGATCTTCAATGTTTTTGAATCTCAGTACCTGTTTGACATATTCAACATCAGCAGCCATGATATAATACACATTGGGGAAATCTGCCGTATTGCGAAGTAAGCTAAGCAATGTCATTAGTTCATCATCGTGCAGGCGGTCAACGTCATCGATGAGTATTACAACAGGCCGTTCTAATCGATAAACAGCATCCATTAGTTCCTTTCTTTCTACTGATATTGATGACTGCTCTTTACGATAACTATTAATCAAATAAGAAAAGGCATTTTTTGAAGAATAATATTCGGATAATAGACCGACATACTTGTTTAAATTCTTGTTGATATCAGGAATAAACTTCGATATTTTATTTCCAAATAGTTTGAAAAACTCACTGACTATTTTTTGCGGAGTATCACACAGCCAGGGTTTAAATTCAAATAGAATCAATGACTTATTCTCTACATATTCTTTTGCTTGTTCATTTAGGAGCAAAAAGAAAGATGACTTTCCGAATCCATAATTCTCAGAGATATTGATTACAAATGCACCAGCATTCTTATCTCTTTCGGATGAATCCTCTGTCTTCTCTTTTTCCTTTGCACAAGTTGCAAAAATCCTGTTTATCAAGACTTTTGCATACTCCTTTCTTTTAAAATCATCCTTGAATGTTGGAATGTCCGTTAAAAATGGATTTAACGTAATACTATCTGTATTACACTTATTTGTATTATAACGACGGCGATGTATGGCAAGAATTACCTCAAACATGAACACACAAAGCAATACTTCATCAATATAACTAAACCAACAATCTTGAAATACTGAATGAAAAATAATTCTATCAACATGACTGCCTTCCCCAAAGTATAATCTGTACGTCAAATAGAAAATCAGAATGCTCCCTTCAACTATATATCTTTTTTTCGGTATCCCAATTTCATCCTTCGTCCTGCAATACAACCAAGAACAGAGACCGACGGACAAAACAAAAACCCAAAGTCCGACCAAACTACTATGATCTGGAATCTTTGAAAAAATGGGATCAATTAAATATGCTGTGAAAATTGAATTAAACCAATATTTGAAAATGAGGATAATTCCTATTATGAAAATCATTACCACAACCTTCATCATGTGCTTATGTAAGTACTTATGGCTGTTTGCTAAATATTCTTTGACGGATTCTTTTTTCATAATGGTTATGCTTTAACTAAATAGACAACAGCCTTTTAACTTTGCTTATACTGTCTATCGTTTTTTGTTTACTTTCAGGATCTAAATTAGTTTGCTCAATCATTGTCAGTAAAGAATCAATTTGAGCCACTGTTTTACTGTTTGACGATTTAATTCTTTCATGCTCCAAGTTATAAACAACGCCCATAGAATCACTATTCAAATTCATCAATTCTGGAAGTATTTGTAACAATTTCAGGGCTTTATTCAATTCAATAAAAGGATTGGCCTTCACTAATGCATGAAATAATTTAATAGTATTATCTCTATTTTTATATCTATAATGAACAGAGCACTCTCTTAACTGCTTATTATTAATTCCATTATCTGCTGCTAATTCTTTTAACTCACTTTCTATTTTGGTTAATGAATCTGTCAGAGTCGTATTTGTCGATTCTTTTAAAATTGAGGATATCTTTTGCTGCCAAAATGATTTTAAATGTTCACTTTCTGTATATCCATACAGATGTTTGAATCCCTCATAAACAACGACATTAATACGCCTTAGATTTAATTGTTTTTCAAAGTAATATTCTGAACTTAAATACGCTCTTATAGCAGAGGCTAAATCTAAATAGATAAAAAAGATATGAAGCCCCGGACGAATTGATTCAACCAATGGTTGGAGCCTCTCAGTAAAAGTGTCATCAAGGTTAAGTTTTTCTTGTACTATTTTCGGTATCTTGCATTGGGCGACAGTGCGATCTAATTGTTTGCCAAGAGAAGCTATTTTCTCATCAAGGTTGTTGAATAATTTACCGTTTTTATCCGGGAAATGATTGATCTTTTCCCAGATATCAATATCATAATTATTTGTCGAGCAAATAAGAGGTATTTGAAATTTCTGGATATACTTATTTACAAAAATGGATAGATCATCTAATACCTTCAAAAAGGCACTTGCTCTATTTATTTCTGGATTTTCATCACGTATTTGTGATAAATAATTGTAAACGTTTAGAGGATCCGAGTCATAGTGAATGGACAGATTTCTTTTATCTCTGTCTTCTTGTTGTGCATAGATATTTTCAAATTCTTTTGCTCGTTGCTCAAAGTTATCAATATCTCTTATCAAATCATCGTTATTGATTTTCGCTGCTAATATTCTGAATATTTGCCATATAGCACTAACCTTATCATTGCCAAAACCGAATAAATAGTTATAACTCTCACATGTTATGACATTCACATATTTTAGATTACAGCGTTTTTCAGGATCTGAAGTAGATCTAAAATTAGCCCTAAGAAATGTACTCAAATCAAGATCTATAAGCAAAGAAAATAAATGGAGCTTAAGCAATATTTTCCACAAATTAAGGGTATTTACGTTTTCACATTCATTCTCCTTTATTTGTTCTAAGCTTTCTAGTGAGCTGACACAACCGCACAATTGAGGGATAAAAAATGAAAAGTTACTTCCCATATTTTCATACAATTTTTGTATGGATTCTTTTGATGCAGGTATCTGAGCCATTTTTATTTCATTGGTTTTATCGTTGATTCTATAAATGTTATTTCGTCATCTGTCAAACCATACTTTGCATTGAGTTCTGCGTCTGTCCATGGCTTTGTGAAGTTTTGGATAGGGACAAAAGCGTAATTATTCTTTGTAATATGTTGTGTGGATGTTAGTTGGGATATTAGAAATCTAACAAACTTGGTTTTAAGGTATTTACATAAGTTTTGCGCCTCAATATTTGTATTGAAGGTTCCTACTACAATATATGTTTCTGTGCATATTTCATTTGGTGGTAGCACCTCTAATGTCGAAATTATCCTTTTTTTCCCATCTTTATCTGCTCTTCCAGCATGATCGTATGTCAAATATGATGTTATGACTTTCCATTTATCAATCCAATCTTGTCCCGCAGTTATATTTGCTCTATTGTACAAACCCTTACCGCCACTATATCTGAGTGCAATATCTCCAGTCTCTGTCGGTTTAACGTTTGTTGCTAATCCAAATGGCTTTCTTGAACTCACTATGTTGTTAAAGAATTCTTTTTCAGAATTCACAACCTTTTCAATAATTGTTAAAGCTTCAGAATCTCTTATAAATGTTTTGTGTTCTGATAAATTTCTATCAAGTTTTATAACACTCCCATTACTGTTATTTGTGACGGAACACAATCCGAAATAATTCTGATCCCATAAAAAATAGCATATACCCCCGGCTATATCAACACCATTGAAACAATCGTTTGAATCGGCATAATCAACCAACTTACGCATTTTTGTGTCATTCAGCATTTTTGATCGGAATTCATCGAGACCCTTTCCACCATTATACCATTTTGCCGGTATAATCATTGATACATAATCAGGTTTCAACTTTTTGGCTATTTCTACAAACAAATTATATACTGGTGTGGCACTGGCTTTGTTACCTCCATCCATCACCTGATAAGGTGGATTACCAACTATTGCATTGAATTTCATATCGGTATTGTTATTTGATTTCCAATAATTCTTTCCATCTGGAACCTTTTTTAAGAAGTTATCGGCTTTGTTTGTTATCTGATTAATTAAATCTTCAAAGAAGTGGGTATTTACTTTGGCATCAGAATAACCTACCAAAGTACGTTTGGTGATACTCTTTGCCATCGGCGTTTTACAAATCACATAGACGTTTTCAGCAACAGTTTCATTCCAAAGCTTTTGTTCGAGCGTTCCATCAAGTTCAGTTGAGCTGTATGCTTCACACTTCTTGCGGAAAATACTATACGTCACGTACAATGGATAAAGTCCCGTTTTGGAGTTGATTTCGAGAATGCGGGCATCGGGGTTTGTCAAAGTATCAGCGGTCACTTTTTCGTATTCGACAAAGCGCGGCTCTTCTAATACATTTTCATGTTCCGTGTCGAAAAAGTCATAGCCACCCAGACAGTCGCTCATGTGCATATTGACGACTCGCCAAGGGGTAAGAACCGTTTCCTTATCCGGATTTTTAAACGTAGCAAACAATGCGGCAATCTTTTTAACCCGTTCGGTGGGAGAAAGCGCATCGGCACTTTTGGCTAAATTTCTTATTTGCCGGCCTGCCGCAACAAAAATATCGGGATCGTAATACTTGGTGAATTTCTTGAATAGATCTTTGGTTACTCCACGGGGCATGAACTCTTCCCATGAAAGAGGATCGATAAGCTTTGCAAAGTTCTCAACCGTTATTTCTTGATCGAAAGGAGTATCTGCACCATATACTAATAAAGGAATACGGATGGATATGCCTCGAAGAATTGAAATGGCCGAATCTCTGTTTTTACGTTTATTCTTAACTTCTTCTAAAAATTGCAGGTCTTCGACAGACAATTCTTTTTTAGGTTTTTTGTAAAGTTTTTCCCGTTGCTCAATTTCTTCATTGGTAAGACCTTGATTGTTTACATCAATGTCACCGGATTTATTGGTTTGTTTGCTTGCACCGATAATTTCTTTCAGTTGTTTGAACTCATCAAGTGCAAGGCCATCGAGTTTGAGCAGTTCATCGTTGTAAATATGATTGTCATCAAAACCGTTGCGTACGACCCTATCGGTATAGGCTCGCTTCAGTTGTTGAAGCATACTGTCCACATTGTAGGGCTGCATTCTGGAGCCCTCGATGGAAATAACGGGGCAGAAATTCAAGAACTCTCCCATTATCTGCCGGTCATTACTGGTGGTCTTACCCGCCTTTGCCGAAATCTTACTGGCTTCTGCTATTATTTTCAATGTACGGTCGGGCGCAAAGTCAAAAACGTAGCATTTTTCTTTTATTTTACCTCCGATGTTTGCCGGTGTCTGGACACGGAAAATGGTCTGCAGATAATTGGAAGCAGACGTGGAATATGTTCCGGCAAGCATAAATACGGCTGTCCATTCCGGTACAGATACGCCGGTAGTCAATCTGCCACAGGATAAGGTAATGGTATATTCCGTTTCGTTTATGGCTTTCCGGACAGCTTGCAAGGCATCGTTGTAATTCTGTTCCTCGTCACCGTCACCGGCAACATTGACAATCTGAAATACACCGGAACCAAAAACCGGGTGTCGTTTCATCAAGGCACTTAATGCTTTCGCTTCTTTAACTCCTGGAACCATCCAAAGCGAATGACGGAAATAATTCCGATAGTCGTCGTTTGAATAAGGATAATGACTGTTGGTATCCGACTTCGTTATCAGATTCAGGAAGCTTTGCACATCGTCTTTGTGAACAAAGTTACCGATACTTGCGTGTTCCGGTAAATGCTTCCTGTCTGCTTTAATATCGCCTGTCCATGTGCGGAAGAATTCTTTAAAATTAAAGGCTTTATCTTCCAAATCCTGAAACGCCGGATTTGAGAATAATTTACCTAAGGCATACGTATAAATGTTTAATTCCGGCAGTTCATCATAGGGGTTGGTGTCACAAAAATGGTTGGTCATCCAGTCCTTTTTTGCTTTTTGTTCCATCACATAGTCCCACGAATAAATCTCTTTCTCTTCATAGTCGCTTAATAAATTGAAAGGGGTACCGGATAGCTCCAGCACTTTGGTATGCTCTTTTTTGACAGCCTCTATAACGCTTTTACCGAGATCTGTTTGTGTCCCTTCGTGCGCTTCGTCAATGATGACAAAGTCCCAATTCTTTTGAAAAACTTCGTCATTCTTATCAAAGTTACCTCCAACCAAAGAAGATCCTCTTAAATCCTGAATGGAGGCAAAATAGACGTAATTCTTACCCGATTTTTCAAGGTCTTCCAACGGGACACCTTTATCTTTCTTTTTTGAACCGAACAAATAATTGTCCGTGTCATAAAAGATTTTGCCGAAATCATCGTACCATCCGTCGCTAACCACCGGACGATGGGTGAAGATAATGGTTTTCCTGAATTTCAATCGTTTGGCAACTTCCAAGGCTGTCAAGGTTTTTCCGAAACGCATCTTGGCGTTCCATAACATTCGATTGCTCTTTTTAAATTGAGCGATTGTTTTCTCAATAGCCTCTTTCTGCTCGGGACGAAAAACAATCGGGTTTTTGTAAGTCGATATTTCTATCTGATTCAACGATTTGCGCCTGTCTTTCACAGCCTGTAATGCCTTCTTCGCCGTTTCTAAATCGGTACGAAACCACTCGTTCTGTTTGTGTTCGGTATCAAAATAATAGTGTTTGATGCCGGATCGTCGCAGTACTTCGTGAACTTTGTAATCTCTTGCCACTTTGACTTTTCCTTGTTCGTCCGTATAAATGACAATCTCGGCATGCAATAGTTCATAGGATATTCCTGCTGTTCCGGTATATTGATTGATACGCTCTTTGGCTGCCTGATTAAGTTCACGACATGATGGCAATAATTCTTCATAGGTTTTATTTGCATGAAGCGTGGCATCTCCAATTTTCAACAAACCTTTATGCGCCTCGTCGTTGATCCTGAAAATATAAATCAACTTATAATCAAAAGTCGAAATAAACTTATTTTCCATAGTTTCCTCCTTTCAACAAGGATACATATTTTAATGTTCCTCCGGTTTTCCAGTCTTTTATCTTGCAATATATTCCATTATGTTTGTGGATGTTGTTTTTCAAGCAGCCTTCACAAGGTACTATTTCTTCTTCTGTTTCAAACAAATTGTAAGAGGTCACTTTCAAGTCTCGGCAACTGTTGGGTACGACTCCTTTTAATCCATCCATTTGCCAGATATTCCACGAGATAATATTGGCAATTTCCAGCATATAGTCTTTGGACGGTTTACGATTAAATTTATCTTGATAATAATCGGCAAATGAATATAAAATATTTTCACGGGCGAGGAGCAGATTATCACCTTGCCATTCATAACCATAGACGCTCTGAACAGCCGTCTTTGCCCATTGGTACCAATCGCTCGCATCATTTGTGTTTTCAGAGATAACCCTCAGCTTACGGTCAAGTAACCCTATTCTGTTTTTTGTCGGAATCGGATTTCCTGTTATGGTGTCGTATCTGCTCACTAAATAGGGTGCTTCACCACAAGACACTTCCAATCGCTCTTCCAAAACATAGTCTTGCCATGTTTTGCCCGTTTTTGATGGAAAAGAAATGGGGCGTGTTTGTGTTGTCCATCCGTTTGTGGTTTCGATATTAAAAATATTATCTGCCCCAAACCACGCCTTGTCAACAAGATTGTTTTGTTTATTACATATCCACGAAGGTGTAAAAACTTCAGCTTTGTCTCGTACACGTGCAATTTGCTCTTTCTTGTTTTTCTCAACACGAGGTTTGATGAGATTGCCACTTTTCCCGGTAATAAGGGGTATGGTAATTTGCTCATTAACGGCATATATGGATCCAAACGACACATAATTGTCCGTTGCCCAAATGATGTTTTGCTTGGTGCTATTGTCTTTGAGTAAAATAGTCAATAATTGACGATTGTATCTCAACACATCATTTTCTTTGATGTCGACTTTATTTCTATCTGTCATTTAATTTTTTTCAATTGTCGTTGCACCTCTCTGTCTACTTGCTCAAAATCGGGTAAGTCTTTGATTTGATCTTTCATGGAACTTACCCAGCGGGCTTTGTATTGTGGTAGTCGTTGCTCCAACTTTACAAGAAAAGTTTTGGGGTCTAATCCTTTATGTCTGCACTTCGCTTCAAACTCGTTCATGTAATACGCTATATCCATTCCGTGCTCTTCCAGCAGATACCAAATATCATAATAATCACGTGCCTGCATTCGTTGCATGACTGATCTCATCTTTTCAACCAACACCTCTTCCAGTGGATAGCACTTTAATTCAAAGGATTCCAAATCAGAATATTCTTTAAAGGATATATTGGTCACGGGTTTAAATACGATTAATTCCGATTTCGAAATGTCCACCTTGACTTTCTTCTTGCCACCTTGTCCGCCAAGTGGTCCAACATATCCGATATAAAAGTTGATGCCGCCGTCTTCATGTTCGTTGTCATCAATAATTTCCAACGGTATATTGGCTTCGTCTTTAATGTATTCGAAAACTTCTTGAAACCGCTGAAAAATTTGTTCATTGGTTGTTTCGGTATTAGTGATTGTGAAGTCGAGATCTTCCGAATACCGATAATCCTCGAAATAAAACTTTTTTAGTACAGTACCCCCTTTGAAAATCAGGAAGTCGGAAAGTCCTTTGTGCTGGGATATTCCTTTCAATATCCAGCTCAACATATAATCCTTTTTGATCTGTGTATCTCTAACTCCGGCAGCGGTTGCTTTTTTCTGTATTTCTCCTGGTTTAATCATGAGTAAATAGCCGATTTAATGGTTTCAACGTCCATGTTTAATTGTATCTGCCAACGACTGATCAATTTGCCTGTGGCAGGCAATTCGGTGTCCAAAACCACATAAGATGCTTTTCTGAGAGCATGAAGCTTTTCGATAATATCCGTTTCAATATTCAGCGTTTCGAGTAGGAACCCCAAACGTTTTAGGACGGCCTGGCTTTTAAATCGAACGACATAATCCAAAAGGATGTCATACCTTATCTTGTCTTTGGTTTGATAAATAGCCTTGGCTATTTCAACAATTCCCCCTGCATAATCAGGTTTGAACAGGCAATCCACAATGGTTTTTTCCAGATCGGAACATTGTACCTTATGAAAATTATCAATCCAGATCTTTTTCGTACCAAAGAAATGATCTTCGTTGTGATAAATAAATTGGAATGGAATGTTTTTAATTTTGATGACTGTTGGCCTGATTTGCCTGGAGACAACGATTTGTTCCTTCATGGAAGGCTGTGTAATGAGATTATGAATCTGCAAAGCCGAATAATAACCAATATAGTGGTTGGCATCGTTTACCAGGTGCTCGGCAATCAAATGCCAGTCAGGCATAAAATCGGTTGGGTCTGATTCATACGGAATGATGTGATAAATACCTTCTTTAAGTCGCATCAACAACCCCCTTTTAGTCATATCGCTCAGTAATTCCCTTATTGTTCCCGGCTTGGCATCAGGTATCGCCTTATAAGCTTCGCTGTAATCAAAACAACGAATTTCAAGGCCATTAAAGTAGGTCAGTATTCTGTTGGATTGCGTGGATATATTTTTGTTTCTCATAGTATTATCGTCAGCTTAAACCTGCCAACAATGATACGGAAAATAATTTATTTAACAATGTTATACTTTAAATAAATATTATTTGAAGTATATACATCAGCTTATACCTGATTGATACGATATGGAAGGTAGCTTGCTGGCGCTTATCAGCCTGAAAATTGAAGTGACGGGCTGTATGCTGAAGAGCTAAGGTAACCAATCCAGTTTGTCATTGGATTTGTTTTACACCATTGTACAAGTTTCTTGTAGCTTCGGACATTTCCGGTAAAAACAGCGTGGTAGATCTCAGTACCTAAAATCTTGACCTCATCCGGCACCTCAAATTCGATTGTTGTAGCAATCAATAATCAAAATAATAGGTGAAAATATTTTTTTATATCAAATATGTTCGTAATTTTGCGAACAACAAACATTAAAAACAAAGAAAGTGATGAACTGCTCCGAAGATAAAGATAAATGCATTGATAACGAGACTATTGCCCGTTTTGCCAAAGCAATGGGACATCCCACACGAATAGAGATTTTACGGTTTTTGGCTTCATTGGATAGCTGCTACTTCGGTGATATACACAAGGAGTTACCTATTTCCAAAGCGACCGTATCTCAGCATTTGAAAGAATTGAAAGAGGCGGGGCTTATTCAGGGTGAAATAGAAGCCCCAAAGGTAAAATACTGTATCAATCAGGAAAACTGGAAGAAAGCCCAGTCTTGTTTTGAGCAGTTCTTTGGGTCTATACAAAACAAAAAGAATTGTTGTGAATAAATATTTAAACATGAAACTATTATGAACATTCAGGTTTTGGGTACGGGTTGCCCTAAGTGTAAAGCACTCGAAAAAATAACCCGGGAAGTCGTAGCACAAGCAGGAATTGATGCGACGATAACCAAAGTGGAAGACATTATGGAAATCATGAAATTCAATGTGATGACAACACCAGCTTTGGTGGTGGATGGTAAAGTGGTTTTAAAGGGTCGTGTACCTTCCGGCGAAGAACTGAAACAACTATTGACCAAGTAAAATAAACAACCCCTAAAACATTTATTTTCGTATGAAAAAAGTAATCTCAGTCTCCGTAGTTTTGCTTTTAATTGTGTTACTTTTCAATGCAAAAGCTTTTAAGCCAGTAAAAAACGCAGTTTCCGCTGTTTCCAAACCAGCGAAAGTGGAAGTTTATTATTTCCATTTTACCCGCCGTTGTGTAACTTGTCAGGCGGTAGAATCAGAAGCACAAAAAGCAATGACTGCTCTTTATCCCAACCAGTTTAAAGCCGGTAAGATCACTTTTAAATCTGTAAATTTAGATGAGAACGGCAGTAAAGCTCTGGCGGATAAATGTAAAGCTGAAGGACAGGCACTGTTGGTTTTTAGTGGAAATAAACGTTTTGATCTGACGGAGCAGGGCTTTCAGTATGCCAGAAGCAAACCCGATAAGCTAAAACAAGTACTTAAAAATACAATTGATCCTCTAATCAAATAAATAGAATATGGATTTTTTGCAAAGCATATTGGACAACGTTCAATATGCTTTTGTTACGGCTTTTGTTTTGGGGTTAATGACAGCTATCAGTCCTTGCCCGTTGGCTACAAACATTTCTGCCATTGGCTTTATTAGCCGTGATATTGAGAACCGGAAGAAAGTGCTTGTCAGTGGACTTATTTATACTCTTGGAAGGGCATTCAGCTATACCTTATTGGCCGTTGTCATTTATTTCGGTGCAAGCAAATTGAATATTTCCATGCTTTTTCAGGGCTGGGGAGAAAAGCTTCTGGGACCCGTTTTGATTCTTATTGGATTGTTTATGCTTGATGTATTGAAGATTAAGTTCCCCGGTTTCTCAAATCTTACGGATAAATTGGGAGAAAAGAGCAAAGGTAGTTATTGGAGCACCTTTTTTTTAGGAGTGGTGTTTGCTTTGGCATTCTGCCCATATAGCGGGGTACTGTATTTTGCGATGCTTATTCCAATGACTGTGTCCAGTGCCGGTGGTCTTTATTTGCCGGTTGTCTTTGCAGTGGCAACAGGGGTGCCTGTTATTCTTTTTGCCTGGCTTCTGGCCTTTGCTGTTGGCAATGTGGGAAAGCTATATAACAAATTAAAAGTTTTTGAATTATGGTTTCGCCGTGTCGTTTCAGTAATATTTATCGTAGTGGGTATTTATTATATAGTGGTTTTATTTGTAAAATGACCCAATAAAAAGATGAAGCTCAATAGAAATACAATTATTCCGATTCTGCTTTTGCCGGTTTGGTATGGGATTTACACGAACCTGCAACCTGCAACCGATTGGTTCGTCGATTCCGTATTGGGAATGGTCAAAGGCGCTCCTTTGACAGAAACTTTGAGGTTTTTTGTTTTCGAATTTCCGAAGGTACTGATGCTTTTGGTGCTGATTATTTTCTTTGTCGGCATTCTACGCAGCTTTTTTACACCCGAACGGACACGCAAGGTGCTGGAAGGTAAAAAAACATTTACGGGAAACGTGATGGCAGCGATGTTGGGTATTGTTACTCCCTTCTGTTCCTGTTCGGCAATTCCATTGTTTCTGGGATTTGTAGAATCGGGCGTTCCGTTGGGCATTACCTTTTCTTTCCTTATTGCTGCCCCAATGATAAACGAAGTGGCTGTCATCCTTTTGTATGGTATGTTTGGATGGCAAACCGCACTCCTCTATGTGCTTACAGGTCTACTTATTGCCATTGTCGCCGGTTGGATAATCGGTAAATTAAAACTTGAGAAATGGGTGGAAGATTGGGTATATGCTTCGCATCTGGGCAATTCAGGTTCAGAGGAAGAGAAACTGACCTTTGACGTTCGGATCAGAATGGGGTATGAAGCGGTAAAAGAGATTGTCGGGAAAGTCTGGTTGTATGTAGCCTTGGGTATTGCAGTAGGAGCAGGTGCCCATGGTTATGTCCCCGCCGATTTTATGGCTTCCTTCATGGGTAAGGATGTTTGGTATGCTGTTCCCCTGTCTACTTTGATCGGCATTCCGCTTTATTCCAATGCGGCGGGTATCGTTCCCATTGTTTCTGTGTTGATTGAAAAAGGAGCCGCCCTGGGGACTTCATTATCCTTTATGATGTCGGTCATCGCCTTGTCATTGCCCGAATTGATTATTTTGAGAAAAGTATTGAAACTTCCGCTGATATTTACTTTTATCGGTATTGTAGGTGGTGGAATTATGATTGTGGGCTTTTTGTTTAATCTGATCTTCTAAGTCATAAATTCAATGTAGAACAAATCAAATCAAATCAAATTAAAATTATGAAAACGCATTTGAAATTTCTTGATCGCTATCTCACACTCTGGATATTCCTTGCTATGTTTGTCGGCGTGTTCTCCGGTTGGTGCAGTCCCGCGGTGGCTCGATTCTGGAATGGCTTTTCTTCCGGCACAACCAACATACCGATTGCAATCGGTTTGATCATTATGATGTATCCGCCGCTGGCAAAAGTCAAATATGAAGAATTGGGAGATGTTTTCAAAAATACCAAAATATTGGGATTGTCACTCGTTCAAAACTGGATTGTCGGACCTGTGCTGATGTTTTTGCTTGCCATTGTTTTCCTTCGGTTCAACCTTGATTATATGTATGGGCTTATCCTTATCGGACTGGCCCGCTGCATTGCAATGGTGATTGTGTGGAATGATCTGGCGAAGGGTGACCGTCAATATGCCGCTGGTTTGGTTGCCTTCAACTCCTTGTTTCAAGTGTTGTTTTTTTCGGTTTACGCTTATGTATTCATTGCCGTTTTACCCGGTTGGTTTGGTTTGCCTGTCAATGATTCTGTATCAAAAATCACCATGTCCGCCATTGCCAAAAGCGTGTTCATTTATCTCGGTATTCCAATGATTGCAGGATTCCTAACCCGTTTCATTTTGATTCGTGTAAAGAATAAATCATGGTACGAAACTAAGTTCGTTCCTAAGATTTCACCGCTCACATTGATTGCTCTGCTGTTTACTATCGTGGTGATGTTTTCCTTGAAGGGCGAATACATTGTAAAGATCCCTCTGGATGTCGTTCGGATTGCTATTCCTTTGGTTATCTATTTTGTCGTGATGTTCTCTTTCTCCTTTTTTATAAGTAAGAAATTGGGGGCCACCTATGAACAATCAACTACGCTTTCATTTACTGCCGCAAGCAACAATTTTGAATTGGCCATTGCTGTAGCCATTGCCATTTTTGGCATTGATTCGGGAGAAGCCTTTACAGCCGTAATCGGCCCTTTAGTCGAAGTCCCTGTTATGATAGCATTAGTGAATGTCGCCTTTTGGTTCAAAAAAAGGTTTTATTCTATAGAGCATTCGAATTTGCCTTAAACTATTAGTTGGATATAATTATTTTCTTGTATTTAATTGCTTTTCCGGATGTCAGTTTCGCGATAAAAACACCTTTGGGTAATGATGAAAGGTTTAAGACCTGCGAATCGCTGACAATAACGGAATTATAAACGTTTTTACCATCCAGGTTATACACTGATATTTTGTTGTCTTTACCGTTAATCACATTAAAAAGGCCGTCACTCGAAGGGTTTGGGTATAAAATCACACCGTTGTCGTCAGGATTATTTATCCCGGTCTCGTTTGTTAGTGTTAATAGGAAGCTTATGGATTTATTGTTGTGCGTTAAGACATAAGTTCCTGTATCTTTCGGTTGAACATTAATCAGTTTAATCATAGCCGTTGTAGCCGTAAATCCGTTTGGCCCTGACCATTGGCAGTCGGTTGTGTCGGACAGTAAGGCGCTGAAAGAAACGTCAGAATTGGCAATCATAGTCGCTTTATCTATTTGTTTCCACCCATTATCGTTTATATTTATCCAGGGCTTAATAGTAATACTGTCTATCAGATAGCTCTTGGAAGAAGGTTTTACGCAATTGATGATAGCCGTTCCCTGACTAACAGGGGCAGCCGATCCATCGAATAAACGAAATTCCGAAATAGCTGCTTTATAGGAAGTACTTGTGCCTCCTGTAACAGTAACCTTAACATAGCGGGCCGCAGTTATGTTGAAAGTATCAGCTTGAATTTGTAATGTGCTGGTGTTTGATGTTTTATTAACGACCGTATTCCAGTTTAAGCTGTCGGTTGAAGCCTCAATTTTATACCGATAGGCATTCCCTGAATTTTGCCATACAATTTGGCTTTGCTTGATATTATAGGTAGAGCCTAAATCAACCTCCCAGAAATGTCCGGCGTTACCGTCAGCAGCACTCCAATAAGAACCGGTCTTTCCATCATTTGCATTAGAAGCAATATTTTTCTGAGAAGCAATTGAATATGTTCCATCAAATAACCGGAATTCATAAAAACTTGCCCAACTACTGCCTAAACCGCCGGTAATTGTGATACGGACATACCGTGCATTCGCCGTAAAACTGTTGTCCATCGTTTGTGCTGAAGTCGTATTGGCTGTTTTGTCAACCGCTAAATTCCATACCGACTTGTCCGTTGAAGTTTCAATTTTATATTGGTAAGCGTTTGTGTTTTCCCACATTATTTCGGAACCCTTAATCGCATGAATCGCCCCAAGGTCGACCATCCACCAATGTCCTGTATTTCCGTCGGTAGCACACCATCGGCTTGTACTATCCCCGTCATTTCCTGATGCAACGGGATTTGAGGATTGATAGGTATCTGTCGTGGCAGTTTTACCTAATGCTATATTTGTCAATGCATAAATATCTTCCGAATCGGCATTGGATTTTTTGTTCAATGCAATGTTGGTCAACACATCAGGAGTGGTTGCTGTTACCGTAATCATCCCCTCCGTACCGGTTGATTGTACAATCGCAAGGCATTTTCCGCTGAATGCCTGTCGTGTTGACGCTTTGAAAGATTCAAGACTAAGCGGATTGCCATTATCAACACCCACAATTTTTCCGGGACCTGACACGGTATAACTTACCTGATTTGCCCCATCAGGAATTAATGTTCCATTTGCATCCCGAAGATCGGTTTCTATAAAAGCCAGATCGTAAGCGTCCGCCTGAATGGTATCGCGGTCAGCTTTCAATACGATTTTTGATGCATCTCCTGCTGTTACAATGCTATCGGTAGCCACAACAACACCATTCTTATACCCGTATGCATTTATTCTTCCTGCAACGAAAGGTATTTTCCATTCGATATGGTATGGCTCCACCGTGCTGTTTTTTTTAGTACTAACCGTTGTTCCGTTAACCATCAGTTTAATACTGTCGCAATTGGAATAAACCCAGACAGGAATGGTCGTTCCGGCATCCCAATTCCAGTGTGGCAAGAGATGCACCATCGGTTTTGAAGTCCATTGGCTTTGATAGAAGTAATAAACGTCTTTCGGGAATCCGCACATGTCCACGATCCCGAAATAGGAACTTTTAGCCGGCCAGCCATAAGGAGTAGGCTCACCGATATAATCAAATCCGGTCCAGATAAATTGTCCTACCACAAAGGCTTTGGCTCTGTCGAATTCCCAGGCGTCTTCAGCACTTTGTCCCCAGGAAACTACTGAATTATCATAGTTAGAGCATTGCATATCCGCAGAAGTCAGGATATTTGAGGTTGTTGGCAAATGATAAACACCGCGGGTGCGAACTGCTGATGAAGTTTCACTGCCCATAATTACCCACTTCGGATTGTTTGTGTGATCATTATCATACGTACTACCCCAAGCATAGTTATACCCTACAATATCTAATAACGGGCCTAAGAGGGCCTGGCTATTCAGGGCCTGGGTAATCGGGCGTGTCGTATCATCAGCATGAACCCACTTAATTAAATTCTGGGCAATGGTATATCCCTTGGCATCCGATTGTTGTGGAATTTCGTTGCCAATGCTCCACATCACAACACTTGGATGGTTGCGGTCACGTCTGACCCAATCCTGAACATCTTGTTGTGCCCAGGTATCGAAATACATGCCGTAATCGTAGGTGTTCTTTCCTGTTTCCCAGCAGTCGAAAGACTCATCCATAACTACAAGGCCCAATCTGTCGCAAATTTCCAGTAATTCTGGAGCAGGAGGGTTGTGAGAGGTTCGGATGGCGTTACAACCGAATGATTTCAACACCTCAACCTGCCGTTCCAGTGCCCGGTAATTCTGAGCTGCTCCTAAACTTCCCAGGTCGTGATGCATACACACACCATGCAGTTTTATGTTGATGTTGTTTAGCCAAAAGCCGGTGTTCGGGCTCAGGGTTATTGTGCGAATACCGAATGTCGTGGTAAAATTATCCAGTACTTTACTATCATCAACAATCTGAGTCTTGATAGTGTAAAGATACGGATTTGAGATTGACCACAGCGAAGGATTGGTCATCTTGTAATTATACACATACGAACTATCTTTATTGACAGCCAACGATATAGGATCACTGACATTTGTCGTGACAAGATTCCAGGACTGATCGTAAACAGAGGTGACAACCGACACACTTTTAGTAGCTGTCGAATGATTTTGTATCCGGGTGGTAGCTGTAATATCGGCTGAAGCCTGACTGACTGACGATGTGGTTACGAACGTCCCGCAATAAGCAATATGTACGGGGTCGGTAGCAGTCAGCCATACATTCCGGTAAATGCCGCTTCCAGAATACCATCTGCTGTTCGGTTGATGATTGTCCACTTTCACCGCAATAACATTCGTGGCTGTACCGGTATAAATATAGGGGGTCAGATCATATTCGAACGTGCTGTATCCGTAAGGTCTGGTACTTAAGGGATGTCCGTTAATCCAGACAGAGCTGTTCGTATAAACTCCTTCAAACTGGATGGTAATTCTTTTACCTGAATAATTTGGGGGTAATACAAATGATTTACGGTACCAACCGGTACCGCCGTCTAAATAACCTCCGCCGCCACCGGCAGGAGAGTTTTGATTAAAAGGGAGTTCAATACTCCAGTCGTGCGGTAAAGACAACTGACGCCAGGCAGCATCGTTGAAAACAAGATTAGCGGCTCCAGTGACATCACCTCGCATAAATTTCCAACTATCGTTGAAACTGATACCCCTGCCGCCGTTAAAGACATCAGAGACAGGAGCTGTTCCTGCAGCAAATGAGGATACCGTAAACAGGGAAAAGAAAAGTAAAAAGAAGAGTGAGCTGAAAAAAAGAATAGATTTTTTCATGTTGTTTTTTCATGTGATTTAGTTGCAAAGATATAATATATATCACTATTAATGTAGTGAACTCTATACTATTAATTTTTTTATCCGATAGTACTTGACTCATATCTGATTCTATCAGAGTTCTGTTATTACATGTTTATACCATGAGGTGCATGTATGCTTTTTTAGAAATAAAGATGAAGAAGTTGACTATTCAAAAACCAGACTGCCGAGTTGGAAAAAGACAGTCTGGTTTTATGATGTACAGCGTGGTGTGTTGTTTGGTACAGCGTGGTGTGTTGTTTGGTACAGCGTGGTGTGTTGGTCGGTACACCATGGTGTGTTACGATGCACACCATGGTGTACATTCAAGAAAGTCTTCTTGTTTTAGGCGAAAAGTCAAGGTGTCTGAATGAACTCTACAGAATGCCTATAAAAATACGCCAGTCGTTATTTTTTGGGATACCCAACCGGATGATTCAACCAGAGGCTTTGTGATTCTTTCAGGTTCAAGGCCTTGCGAATATTTTGCTGATCCATTCCGGCACGGGGCACCGTGCCAAGTCCGGCTCCTGCACAGAAAATACTGATATTTTGTGAAACGATGCCTGCATCCAGGCAGCCCATTTCCGACAAATGTTTCAAATCTTTTGAGTCTGGGCTGTAACCTCTGTATTTTGAAAGATCGCTTGCCAATAAAAGGATGACAGGTGCGCCGGAAGGACGACTCCCATCAATTAACGGACGGATATCCTGACTTATGACCAGCTTAATGGTGTTTGTGGCGGCATCATAAAGAAAAGCGCCATCAGCACGACAGATGTAAATGTCCACTTCCTGGGCATTCATTGCGGAAGGAGCCGTCTTTTTTCCGATAGCCGGACGATTTATTCCATTTGCTGCCCAAAGTAAGTCTGATAAATCCTGCAAGGAGAGGTCTTTCGTTTCATAAGCGCGAATGGACTGACGATTTTGAAAAGCTTCCATTACTGAAGTCCCACGCACTTTCGTGTGTTCGTTGAGTTGAATTGTTTTTTGATCCTGGGCACTAAGACCCAGAACGCAAGATAGAAAGAAGGTACCGAGCAAAATCTTTTTCATCATATTTTAGTTTTAGAGAGATCAATCCGATGCACAAATATATCAAAATAATCAAACAATTTGATACGTCTGTTGTTATCTTTGCTTTCATTATGAATAGCAAGAAAATCGTTGTCTTTACAGGAGCAGGCGTAAGTGCCGACAGTGGAATTTCCACTTTTAGGGATAGTGACGGCCTTTGGGCGAATTACCGGATTGAAGATATCTGTACACCCGATGCTTTGTTGAATAATCGCAAACAAGTTATAGAATTCTATAATGCCCGTCGCAAAGAGATGCTGGAGACCAAACCGAATGCCGGACATTTGGCTTTGGCCAAACTTGAACAATATTATGATGTGCAAGTTGTTACCCAGAATATTGATAATTTGCATGAACGTGCGGGGAGTACGCGCATTACACATCTTCACGGCGAACTTACCAAACTTAGGAGCAGTAAGGATGAATTGGCAACTGTTCCTATTGAAGGCTGGGAACAAAAACCGGATGATCGGCATCCTGATGGTTCCCTTTTGCGTCCCTATATCGTTTTCTTTTATGAAAATGTACCCATGTTTGAAAAAGGTGCCAAAATCGTTTCGACAGCAGATATTCTCATTGTTGTCGGTACGTCCCTTGTCGTTTATCCTGCAGCTTCCCTTATTCAGTATATTCGTCCGGAGGTCCCTGTATATTTGGTCGATCCGGGAAAGCCGAATGTTTCCGGCATACACAATGAACTTCACCATATCCGGGAAAATTCAGCCGTCGGATTGCCTAAATTGGTTGAGATGTTAATCAAAGAAGCCTGAATAAACATCAGGTCTTCAATTCTTTCTGTTTGCATGAACCAGATTCCAGGCCGGTGATTCCTTATGCATCAGATTCTTTACGAAGAAATCGAACCGTTTGTGTTCCCCAAAATCACCACCCATCGTATGATTGCTTCCTGGCAGAACCACCAGCTCGAAATTTTTGTTGGCCTTAATTAGAGCATTGACTACTTGCATCGTTGAGGCTGGATCTACATTCTCATCCATTTCTCCAACGACCAACATGAGCGGATTTTTAAGCAAGTGCGCATTCTCCACATTTGAAGAAGCTTTATAGCTTTCATCCACCGGATATCCCATCCATTGTTCGTTCCACCATATCTTATCCATCCTGTTGTCATGACAACCGCAAGAGGAGTAAGCCGCCTTGTAAAAATCCGGATAGAAAAGCGTTGCCGTCATTGATTCCTGACCACCGGCGGAAGCTCCAAAAATGCCGACTCTTGTCGTATCCATATAGGAATATTTTTCGCCTGCAGCCTTTATCCAGGCTATCCTGTCAGGTAGTCCGGCATCTTTCAGATTTTTGTAGCAAATACTTTCGAAAGACTTTGAACGGTAAGATGTTGACATGGCATCCAACTGTACAACAATGAAGCCCAACTCTGCCAATGGCATAAAAGTATCATACCATGAACTGAAAGTCTTAGGTACATACTGGTCGCCCGGTCCTGAATATATGTATTCGATGACGGGATATGACTTGTCAGGATTAAAATTAGATGGACGGAAAATCAGGCCCCACATATCCGTTTTGCCATCTCTACCCTTGGCAACAAAAGTTTCAGGAGCTGTCCATCCTGTAGCTTTTAGAGCATGAATATCGGCTTCTTCAAGTTTCATTATGATCCGACCATCTTTTGCCCTCCGTAAGACAGCTTTCTGAGGCACATCCGTTTTGGAATATACATCAACCAGATAGTTCATATCCTGAGAGAACCAGGCCTGATGCATGCCTTCTTCCGGCGTAAGACAGGTAAGATTGGTGCCATCCATGTTTATTCTATAATAGTGTATCAAGTACGGATCTTCCTTTTTATTCATACCATTGGCGGAAAAGTAAATCTGCCGTTTTTTTTCATCGACATGAATGATTTCTCTCACATACCACTCACCTTTGGTTATTTGATATTTTACAGTTCCCGTAATGCGATTATACATATAAAGATGATTCCAGTTATCCCGCTCGCTCATCCATATCATTTCTGTTCCGTTTTTCAGATCATAACGGAACATACGGTTATAATTCACATAAGTATCACTTGCCTCGTTGACCAGTGTACGGACTGTTCCGGTTTCTGCGGACAGCTCCAGAATCCTGTAAACCTGATGGCCTCGCTGGTTGAATTCAAAGGTGAGAGCTTTACTGTCGGCATTCCATTCGAGAGCGGACAAATCATACTGGTTCTTGTATAAATCCATGGATGGAATAATACAGGTGTCTGTCTCAATGTTAAATATGCGTGGCTGTTTTATGTCAAGCGTATCACCGGGTTTCAAATATTCGCGGGTATGTAATTTCGGCTGCAATTGATCTGCCGGAGAAGATTCAACAAAAAATATTTCCCGTTTCATACCTGGACGGATTTTCATGGTCGCAATTTTTTTGCAGTCGGGACTCCACTGAATGCGCGCGGAGTAGTAGTCTCCTTCCTTGCCGTCTCTGCTCAACATTTCCTCTTTACCAGTCTTTCTGTCTTTAATGTACAAATTGAAATTCCTTATGAATGCTTCTTTTTTGCTATCAGGCGAAAGGACAGAGCCTCTGTATTCTTCATGACGATTGCCCCAATACTTCCCGGGTGCAGGTCCCAAAAAACCTTTTTCCCTGATTAGTTTGTCGTCCTTGGCAAGATAGGTCCATCTGCTTCCACTAAACGAAAAGCGCAGGCTGTCCAATTGTCTTGACACTTGCAGATTATCTATGGACAGGGCGGAAGCTTTAACTTCTTTGCCGGATACAGCCGAAAGTTTGTTTGCCAGCTTTGAAGGGTCAAACAAATTCTTGCATATTCTTTTGTCCGCATCGGTAACCATATACATTTTCCCTTCGGGTGTATTGCGTATGTACCAAAAAAAGTGTGTGTGCTCAATCCACACAGGTCTGACATCTGAGAAGAAAACTTTGTTTTTGTATAAGTCATGTAAGGCATAAGCCCGGTTATAGTCTTCGACCGCACCTTGCCCGAACAGCAAATTTCTACTCAGTAAAAGGACTGAAATGAATAAAAGAAGCTTTTTCATAAAACCAAAAAAGCTATTATCGTGCAGTCGTTTTGGATATTTGAGTAGCACTCAATGCTGAAGGTATCCAAACGCTCATTTCGCCGTCGCCACGGTGAGCCCATGCATAGTACGGGATGAGTGTCAGTTTTGCATCGCGAACAGACAACCTGCCGTCTTTTTCGTAGCTTAGTGACTGAACATCCGCTTTTATAATATCAATGCCATTTAAGAGTTCAGGTTTGGTTTCAACTTCCAATTTTGAATTGCGGTTCAAAAGAACATTCTGGATGTCAAAGTCATTGTCGGGCCATTCAGCACAATAAACCAGCGGGCCGCGTTCTATGGCGATTCTGCCTTTATCATCCTTTACCTGATTGTTTGCTTTTACCATGCGGGGTTCAAGATTAAAATGAATGATAACATCGTCTTCCTTTTTCCATTTACGGGTTATAGAGAAATAACCTTTGTCAAGCGTGCCTTCCTGTTTCTCTCCGTTTACTGTCACGGAATAGCCTCCTTTGCCACCATCACAATAGGTGTATAGATCACTCGGAACCACACTGTCCTGAGCCCATCCCGGGATACGGATCTTCAAGGTGAAAGTGTGTGGCTTTCTGGGAGAAATCGCAATCTTGACATCTCCGCTCCAAGGATAAGACGTCGTCTGGGTTATTGTGGCGGCTTGCCCGCCGATATTCATGGTTGCATTATTGGACATGAAGAGATTTACATATAGATCATGATCTTGTACGGCATAAATATAGCCTGGCAAGGAAGGAATGAACCGGCTGATGTTTGAAGGACAGCAGGCACAACCGAACCAGGGCTCACGATGATATTTTCCTGAAGAGGCGAGTGGGTTAGGGTAGAAGAACTTGCCTCCATCCAATGAAACACCGGAAATCAAACCATTGTAAAGGGTACGCTCCAGAACATCAAAGTACTTGGCGTCTCCGTGCAATAAAAACAGTCGGTAGTTCCAGTAAACATTGGCAATGGCAGCACAGGTTTCGCAATAGGCCGATTCGTTTGGTAGTTCATAGTTCTTTCCGAAAGCTTCTCCGTTGGACGTTGCACCGATACCACCCGTTATGTAAAGTTTTTTTGAAACAACATTGTTCCAGATTCTGTCAATAGCGGAAATGTATCCTGTGTCACTGGTAAGTGCGGCAACGTCAGCGATACCTGAATACAAATAACCGGCACGGACGGCGTGTCCGACAGCTTCATCCTGCTCAAGAATTGGCTTGTTCGTTTGGTTGTATTCACTTTTTTGACTGGTATATCCTCTTTTATCAATAAAGAATTTTGCTTCGTCAAGGTATTTCTTGTCCCCTGTGGCTAAATATAATTTACAAAGACCCATTTCCGCAATCTCATGACCTGGGACAATACATGCCTGTCCGGCCTTGTTTCCTACTTCCCTGCAAACACAGTCCGCGTATTTAATGGCAATGTCAAGGAAATTACGTTTACCTGTAGCCTGATAATGGGCGACAGCAGCTTCACACATGTGTCCCAGATCATATAGTTCATGACTGCCCTCTTCTTCTTTTTCCCAACGCTTTGATCCGGACCAGCTGTGCGGATGATTTGGATTCATCGTTCTGGCTGTATATAAATATCCGTCCGGCTCCTGAGCGGCTGCTACAATAACCAGCACACTGTCAATGTATTTTATCAGATTCTTGTCAGGGTATGTCTGTAATAAGTAACTGGCTCCCTCAATCGTCTTGTAAACATCGGTGTCATCAAAAGGAAAACCCGGAACCTTATTTGTATCGCTCGGATGCGTTGCTTTGATAAAATTGTCATATCGTCCTGTTTCTTCGCATTTACTGAATGCAAGAGGAATTGTTACTTCCCGGCTGGCTTTTAGCCTTTGTCCCCAGAAATTATCTGTTACTTGTGCGGCAGTAAATGGAACAGGCGTAATAGGATACCCGATTCCTTTTTTTTCAACTTGTGCCGTTGCGATGAGACTAAGCGAAAGAAAGGCGGTAGTAAGAATATGCTTCATATTTGTCTATTTTTCCAGTAAATATACTAAAGGAATCTTAAAAACTATAAGTTAGCCAGTGAATCGCATTATTTTATAAGTTTTTTTATGTTTAAAAAACTTAAATCAAGATGCTGGAATAAAGCAATTTAATCATCTATGCATTCAGGCTTAGTCTGTGTTTACATGAATGATATCCTTTATTTTGGTGCTATAACACGGTGAAAGTCTCTCATTCTTAAGCTTCCATTTCTTGCTGTAGCCTTGAGAGGCAATGCGGACCTTGTTGTTGCCCAGGCTCTCGTTTAGACTATCTATCGTTTTGAGAAGCTTCTTTTGCTTTTCCCTGTCCACAGGATCAAACAAGTCCGTCTGAACAGGCGTATCAGGTACGATTTCTGTAATGATGACACCTGCCTTTTTGTAAATAAAACCAGGTCTGTAAATTTCGGTCAACAGCGATTTTGCATAAAGAATCAATTCCGAAGTAACGTTGGTTGGAACAGCAAGCGTGAAATGTCTGCTGTTGATATATTGCGCATCTCTTTCGGAAAAAGGATTAGTCGTGACAAAGACCAGCATTCCGGTGGCGCAGGATTTCTGATGACGGAGCTTAAACGCACAAGAGGCTGTGAAGTTTGAAATTGCTTCGAAGATGTCATCGAACTCTGTAAGTTTGGTACCGAAACTGCGGGAGGTACAGATCTGTTTTTTTGCTGTTGGTGCATTATCCATTCCGATACAGGGAATGCCCCTTAACTCATTCCACATTCGTTCCCCGACAACGGTCATGTTCTTACGTACCCATGAAGCAGACCGAAGTGTAAGGTCATAAGGTGTTTCGATCCCATTATAATGCATCAGTTTGGCAAACCGGCGGCCAATGCCCCAAACGTCTTCAATATCGATTTTCTGTAAAGCCTTGATACGCTTTTCTTCGGTATCAATGATACAACAACCTTTGTAGCCCTTGTATCCTTTAGCGAACTTGCTGGCGATTTTTGCCAGTGTCTTTGTCTGGGCAATGCCTATAGATATAGGTATTCCCGTGTTTTTGGTTGTTGTTCGTACAACTTTATGTCCGAATGCCGCCAGATCCTGGGGATCAAAACCGCTTAAATTCAGAAAAGCTTCATCAATAGAATAGATTTCCATACCTGGGGCAAAACCGGAAAGCGTCTTCATGACACGAGAAGACATATCTCCATATAAAGTATAGTTGGAGGAGAAAACTGCAACGTTGTTGGATTTAACCATGTCCCTTATCTTGTAGGCAGGTTCCCCCATGGGAATACCCAGAGCCTTGGCTTCATTGGAACGGGCAATCACGCAACCGTCATTGTTGGAAAGTACAACAATCGGCACGCCATTCAGAGACGGATTGAAAACCCGTTCACAAGAAGCAAAAAAGTTGTTGCAGTCAACAAGCGCATACATTCTTAAAAATTCTATCGGTGATGTTTATGATTCTTGATGGAATAGGTGACGATACCCCAAATACAGAAGTTATTGTCTTCTGTCACCTTGATCGGTTTGAAAGCCGGGTTTGCAGGAATCAGGTATACGGCATCCTTTTCAATCTTGATGTATTTCAGCGTAAATTCCCCGTCGATGAAACAAACGGCAGTGTCTCCGTCTTGTGGTTCCAGCGATTTGTCTATTATCAGAAGATCCCCGTCCTGAATGCCGGCATCTTTCATCGACTCACCGCGAACACGTCCGTAAAACGTGCTTGAAGGATTGGCAATCAGTTCCTTGTTGAGATCCAGGCTTAAGTCAATATAATCCTGGGCAGGACTTGGAAAGCCTGCCGAGATACCGCTCTCCGCCAAAGGCAAAGAGACTTCAGCCGTTGTATTGGCTGAAAAAAGCAGCAAAGAGGGTTTCTTTTCCCTTTCTGATTTTTGCATGCAACAAAAGTAACAAAGAAATTCTAATGAATGTTCGTATATTTGATAGTTAAATATTGGACTTACAAAATTCAGATTCTATGCATGACTTCTTTATGAATAATTATGTCCACATCGTTGGCAGCACATTGGCGGTCTATGTTTTTATTGTCATTGCCATCCGTCTTTTCGGCAAAAAAGAACTGGCGCAACTTTCGGTCGTAGACCTTGTCTTTATTTTGCTTATCAGCAATTCTGTTCAGAATGCCATGGTTGGGCCTGATGCTACTCTTTCAGGAGGATTGGTGGCTGCAATGACCTTGTTTGTCGTCAATTATATATTTAAACGCCTTCAATATTATTTTCCAAAGTTTGGGAAAGTAGTGGAAGGAGATGCCATTATGCTTGTCTATCAGGGGAAAATTATTGAAGCACACCTGAAAAAAGCCGAAATCACCGAAGATGAACTGATGGAAGCCGTACGCGAACACGGTTTGTCGTCTTTTAAGGAAGTTGATCTGGCTATTATGGAAGTAGACGGGAATATCAGTGTCCTTTCTGATAAATTTCAGAAAAGGACCACAAAACGGCGTAAAGGACGTAGGGCTATTACCAGGCAACAGAATCAGGGATGAAAAGAATATTGATTACAGGAGCCAATGGTTTTGTCGGCAGTTTTTATGTTGAAGAGGCTTTAAGAAGAGGCTGGGAGGTTTGGGCCGGCGTTCGTAAGACAAGTAGCAGGGAATTCCTTACCGATCCCCGTATTCATTTCATCGATCTAAAGTATGCAGATGCAGCAGATCTGCAAAAGCAAGTCGGACAACACATAGCTGAACATGGTAAATGGAATTATGTCATACACAATGCAGGCATTACCAAAAGTGCTCTCGATGCGGATTTTGACAGAGTCAACCATGTCTATTCGCTAAATTTGATTGATGCTTTGAGAAGGAGTGGTGATAAACCTGAAAAGTTTGTATATATGAGCAGTCTTGCTGCTTCTGGCCCGGGAGATAAACCAAGACCTGATTCCGCCTATGGTCGAAGCAAAATAGAAACCGAACAGTATCTGCAGTCTCTCCCGGATTTCCCGTTTATCATTCTAAGACCAACCGGTGTATATGGCCCCCGTGAAAAAGATTATTACGTAATGTGCAAGATGGTGAATTCCGGTTTGGATGTAGCTGTTGGCCGTCAACCGCAGATGCTTAATTTTATCTATATAAAGGATTTGGTAAAAGCCTGTTTCTCGGCCCTCGAATCTCCAATCCAAAATAAAGTCTGGTTTGTGGCTGACGGTGATACTTATACTTCGCAACACTATACGCAGATACTGAAAGAAGTGCTACACAAGAAGCATGTCCTTAAAATAACGGTTCCTTTATCTATAGCGAAAATAGCTTCCGTATTTGCCGGTCTGTATTGTCAGATTACAAAAAGACCATCGCTTATCAATCCCGATAAAATAAAAATCATGAAGCAACGGGACTGGACCTGCGACACCTCTTCTCTGGAAAAAGACCTCGGATTCAAAGCGGAATACAATCTCCGCAGAGGATTGGAAGAAACCGTTGCCTGGTATAAAGACCACGGCTGGATATGATATAAACTAAAAGAGACCTTTCTCAGAGCTCCTCATTGATCAGTCCGCCATCCTTATAGCTGAATACAATTGGTGATCCGGTCTGGATTTCCAGCTTTAGCACCTCTTCTTTACTTAGGTTTTCAATAAACATAACAATTGAACGCAGGCTGTTGCCGTGGGCAGATACAAGTATGTTTTTGTCTTCCTTGACCAGCAGCATGATATTTTCATTGAAAAAAGGAATGGTCCGTTCCGCCGTGTCTTTCAGACCTTCACCGTGTGGGGGGGCGATGTCGTAACTCCTTCTCCACAGCCTGACTTGCTCATCACCATAAAGAGCCGCTGTTTCCGCCTTGTTTTGCCCCTGCAATTCACCATAATAACGTTCGTTCAGGTGCCAGTCACGGTAAACGGGAACGATATTTGAACGCATCTCCGGACTGTAAATGCCAGCCCATTCCGCCATTTTCCCTTCCGTGTGAATGATGACCGGTGTCTTTTGAGACTTGTTTTGAGCCAGAGCAATCATGGCAGTTTCAATAGCCCTGATCTGAACCGAAGTGAAAACAGCATCGAAGCTGATATCCGCCATCTTTTTCCCGGCTTCGGTCGCTTCCGCTATTCCTTTAACCGAAAGAGGCACATCCACCCAACCTGTAAAGACATTTTTTTGGTTCCAAACAGATTCTCCGTGTCGGAGCAAGATTAATTTTCCCATTGTCGTTACCTTTATTAAATGTTTTAAATGACAGGCATTACGATCCGGATGCCTTACCGGTTATCAATCCGTTCGGGATATAGATCATGTTTCATTATGCGGTACTCCGCCATTTTTTCATATTTGGTGCCGGACTTGCCGTAGTTGCAGTACGGATCGATGCTTAGTCCGCCTCTTGGCTGGAACTTTCCCCAAACTTCAATATATTTGGGCTCCATTAGTTTGATCAAATCATTCATGATGATGTTTATACAATCTTCATGAAAGGCGCCATGGTTCCGGAAGCTGAACAAGTACAATTTCAAACTTTTGCTTTCAACCATTTTTCCATCAGGCATATAACTAATGTAAATGGTTGCAAAGTCAGGCTGTCCCGTGATAGGGCACAGGCTTGTAAACTCCGGGCAGTTGAACTTTACAAAATAGTCACGCTCCGGATGCTTATTTTCAAAATGCTCCAAAACGTCCGGATTGTATTCAAAAGTGTAATGTGTGCTTTTTCCGAGATTCTTAAATTCGTCCATTGTGTTAACTGTAAAATAGACTGAGACATTCGTCGCCTCTTTGCAAATATACAATATAATCCAACCGATTGAATTGATCCGTGACGCATTTTGTGATCGGATCCTTTAAATTACCATAAATATGGGATTTTATGAAGATGAAATAGTACCGATCTTTGTTCCGAAGATGAAACAAATAAACAATTGGTCGTAATGAAAACTCAAATACTTATTGCTCCGGGTTATTGCGGATCAGACGAAAACCACTGGCAAAGCTACTGGCAAAAAGAGAACAAAGAATACATACGCATAGAACAACCCGATTGGTATCATCCAGTTGCAGAAGAATGGGTGGATACCATCGAAAAATATGTTCGCAAAGCATCTGGCGATATTTATATTGTCGCACACAGTCTGGGTTGTATCGCCACCGTCCTTTGGGCGAAAAACACCAACCTTTCCATCAAGGGTGCTTTGCTCGTAGCTCCGCCCAACACGGATGATGAAAAATTGAATACTGTTATAAAAGGCTTTTCACCAGTTCCACTACAAAAACTACCTTTTAAAAGCATCCTTTTGGCGAGCACCAACGACGAATATATAAAAATTGAGCAAGCTGAAACTTTTGCCAAACATTGGGGAAGCACCTTTGTGAACATTGGCGAAAAAGGACATCTCAACTCACTCTCGAACTTGCAGAACTGGCCGGAAGGGCATGCCTATTTGTCTATTTTGATTCAATAGATAAAATGTTTATTTTTGTGAAAAGAAGAGATGCATGAAGAGAATATTCGCCCTTTTGATGTTCGGAATGATCATTGCCGGATCTACGGCGCAAAATTCCGAAAGATTTGAAGTAGATCAATACAACGCAGCAAGTAGAACCCCGGAACCCTTTTCGTTTTCAGTCACAACCTTAACACCTGAAGATCTGAAATGGAGCATGCATTATTCCGGTGGTTACGGAGAAAGAGTGGAAGGCCCCTTCGGTTATGATGGCGTGAGCCAGCAATTTGCCGTAAAAGGCTATTTGGGAAATAGATTTACGGTATATGCAAATGCCGGTTTGGGCATTCCCCGCAACGGCAACATAACAAGTGCACAACAAGCTGAGATTATCCGTGATTTTGTGGGAGGGAAGAAGCCCAAAGGTTTGCGCCTGGGAGCAGGGTTGGGCGTCAGTAATGATTTCAGCAATGCAAAATCCCTGATGAGCCGTGTGACGGCATCCTATGAAGCCCCTCACATGAAAGCTACCGGCAACGCCCTTCTCGAACATACCTTCCTTAAAGACAGGGATGCCATAGATGTGATCATAAACCTGGGATTCCAATACTGCCTGATCGGCAACCTGTATGGCGGATTTGAAGCAGTCGGTCAGGATCTGGAAGGTTTTTGGGATAAAGAAGAAGCAGAAGGCGGAGCAAAATTGCTTTTAGGACCATCTTTGAACATGTCCCCCCAAAAATCTAAACTCTCCTTTTCCCTCTGTGGTGGCCCCGTCATTAAAGCCACCACCAACCAACAGACCAATCCCTATGCCATTAGAGAACTCCCAACCCAATCCGGCTTTATCGTGATGGGAAGCGTGATTTATAATTTGTCAGGAATCTGATCATTGTCAGCGGTTCCCCATCTTGAACGGACCGTCTCGCTCAAAAGGCGGCATATCCCTTGCCCATGGATCTTCAGGCAAACTATTCAGGATTAGCGATATCTCATTGTCTATTGAAATCTTTTCAATTTTCGGAGCAACGTAAGTTCTTTTTGCTTTTGCAGTTTTCATTTTTAGTCGTATTAGTGGTTGATAACTATTTTTTTTACAATTCTATATTCATCTGTGTCTATTTCCAGCATATAAAAACCTTTTTGCAGGTTAGAACCTATTGTGACAGTTGTGCTTTCTACCTTTCTGGTAAGCAATCGCTGTCCGGAAATAGTATATAAAGAAATTGTCGCATTCTTGTTTTCCGGGTTTTTAAGATCGACCCTTATAGAACCATCGCCATTATCGAATGCGATAAAAGACGGTGATGAGACAGGATCGATTAGCGTAGTAGGGATTTGATTGATAGCAATCGCAAAACGATCTGATGAATTTGTGGTTTCAGAGGAAAAACTATACGTAGGCGACTCTGCCAGATTTTGCTGCCGATTAAGAAGCTTGTCGGTTAGGATAATACTTGTTCCTTGTTCGAAATTTTCCATTTCAGAGGCTTTAATTGTGAATTTTCCCGAAAGTCCTGTTTTGAAACCGAGTGCCAGTGTTTTGCCGGAACTATAGTCCTTCAGGCTGTTGATGGTAACCTGTTGGCACCCTGCATAGGTGAAAATTTCTGGTACTGAGTCGATGTTATTGGCCATTTTGGGTGAATCTTGATTGTCTATGCTGTCAGATGCTGATGCATTAAAAAGGATAATCGTTTCGTCACGGTTTGTGCCATTTGTTACTTCGAGTCTCAACAATGGAATGTTTGATTGAGTCGTACTGCGCAGGAAGTTGTTACTTTGATGCGAACGGATGGAATTATTGAACTCGACAGAGCCAGTGTTACCGTCACAATCTATCAGAACCCAGAAAGCTTGCATGGGTGGGATATATTGACTGATTGATCCATTCCCGCTGTTGTTTGTTCCGGCTATTCCATTATAGGTGTCAAAAACCATCTGTGAACCATTGAATGTCCGATACCAGATGGTTGGTAAAATATTGGCTTTGGTTGCACCATCCCAATCCAAAAATGATGGATACGGGTTCCCGATTAAATTGTAACCACGATTGGTATGTGTGGTGCCGGTTCTGGTTAGTGCGATATTACGATAGGTCCCAGAATTGAAAGAGCTTCCGCTAAAGGTGACAATTGCGTTTGTCCCTGCTCTGGTTACGTAGCCTTCCATTGGTTTGAGCAACGTGGATCCATTTGTTATGGTTGAATAGGCCTGGTTTGCTTCATCCCAGTTCCATAGCGTATTGCCTGTTGCTGTAAAGATGTTTCTTGCTGCCTTATTTACAGGACTGGATATGTACCAGCCGCGACCTGAAGGTGTAGCATCTCCTGTCCCTGTAAGATATTGCTGTACATTGAATTTACCTGTGCCTGTTAGGAGGCCGTTGTTCAATAATGTGGCTGTCCCAATAGAACTGCTCTGAAGGGTGAGTGTCCCGTTGTTGGTTAAGGTTCCGGTAATGGTTAGCGTTTTCGCAGGTGTCACCATCAGCAAAGCACTGGAGTTGATAATAAGGGAATTTGCACCAATATTTCCTGTAAGCGTCGCTATTCCAGCGGTCTTGGTAATTGAAACGGCTCCGGTCGTTGTGAATGTGCCGATGCTTTGGGTTGCTGCATTCCCTGAAATGATTATTTGAGAATTTCCCGCTATGAGCGTGCCGTCGTTTATGAAATTGCCATGAAAGGCTAATCTTTGATTATTAGTAGCCAACACGGCTTCATGGTTGATTTTTAATGGAACGTTTGTGTTGTTGCCTATTTGCTTGGATACATTTAAAGTAATTGTTCCTGAACCTTTTATGATAACGCCTCCTGTCCCCTTAAAAGGCGTTTCCCATTCATCGCCAACAACCCTGTCTGATGTTCCGGCATTGTATTGAAGAGCGGCCGCAGCACCATAGACTATTTTACCTGTATAAGTATTATTATATGATCCATTTTCTATAGAGAAAATGCCATTTACTGTTGTTGCAGTTGATAAGGTTTTTGCCCCATTCCCGGAGAATGTCAGGTTGTTGACTGTTGATGGTAATCCGGCTGTTGCTTGTGTAGCACCGTTAAATTCATAATTTCCGGCAATATTGAGGTTGGCTGTCAAATACGTGCTATTGATTGAATTATTTCCATCTCCTGATAAAAGTCCCTTTTCGTTGGCCGTTTTTAAATTAGCGCCCTTTAATAAGTTAAACTGAATTTTTGATTTAGTTGCCTGCAAGGAAAGAGCGCCAATCAGTTGACTGGTGCTCTTTCCGACAAAAATAACTGAACCGCCCTCATGTATATTTACAATAGTAGAGGCACTCGAACTGCCTTGTTTCAAGATTAACTGTGCACCCTCATAAAGGCTTAGAGAGCCCATGATATCTAAAGTTACCGTACAATTACCATTAGAGTTCCCAAAAACAAAGTTTGTCGAAATTCCGGCATTTATTCCGTCTGGAATAACGAAGATGTCTCCATCGGTTGAGAAATCTGTAGCTACAGTTCCGTCTCCATTTAAACTTGTATTCCAGTTGGCAGGATCCTCAGCATTTGCCGATTTGCCTGCAGTCAGATAGTATGTTGTATTATTTGCCTGAACTGTTCCTGTCAGAACAAATGACAGAAGAAGGATGCCATAGAAAATCTTAAAATGGTGATTGTTCCGTTGGATTTGACTTGGGTTTTGAAAGGTATTCATATCCTTGCTATTTAATAAATTATTCATCTTTGTTTAGTTTTCTGCAAAGATATATTAAATATTAATATAGCAACAATAAAATAATATTTTATTTATACATAGATAGATTATTTTCTTTTTTAATCATCTTTTTTGAATCATGACGAATGGGGTTCTATGCTATGGAAATACGGTAAAGGATCTTTTTCTAAATGCGTAAACCCTGCTGGTATTCATGATGTGATGTGATAAAAAAACAATTTTAGGACATACATTTTATCACGCTAAATAACTTCAAATAAGTGTATTGCAACTTTTTTAAATTTCAAAACGGACTCGAAATAGACACTATTATAATAGAAAAGTATTATATTATCTTCACTACGTTCAGATAATAAATATACAATAACGCGTACGCGCAAGAAAAGAAATCCAAAAGCTTCATTTTCAGTCCGTTTTTTTTTAGAATAATTAGGGAAAATCATCAGCTGATACTTCATCAATCATCAGCTGATTATTGATGAAGTATCAGACTTGAAAAAAAATGAAAACTGTCAGAAAATTGATGTCTGCATATTACAACAAACAAATAGTGCAGGAATCAAGCATTCACAAGGACGGGCGAACTGAGCCGGAATGCCATGCCGCTGGACAACGGAATCAACATGAATCACACATCTAAACAGAAATTTTGTATTTGTATTTAAACTTCTTTCCAACCAAAAAGACAGAAAAATACAAAAGAGAAATAAACCTATCTATAAAATCTTTTTTTGTTATATTTGCAAGGTATTATACTTCATAATTTGAAACAAAATGAAAAAACAACTGACAATCGCCTTGGTCGCTCATGACAATCGCAAAGCCGATATGATAGAATGGGCTGTCTTTAACGCAGATTTTTTAGCCAAACATAAATTAGTTTGTACAGGCACAACCGGAAACCTGGTACAAAAAGCCTTAAAAGATAAAGGCGTTCATGTAGATATAAAATGTATGCATTCCGGACCACTCGGAGGAGATGCAGAAGTTGCCGCAATGGTGGTGCGTAAAGAAATAGATATGGCTGTTTTCCTTATCGATGACTTAAATCCGCAGCCACATGAAGCCGATATTCAAATGTTGCTGCGACAGTGCCGGGTACACAACGTGCCAATCGCCTGCAACCGTTACAGCGCTGATCTGATGATTACCAGCTCCCTTTGGGATATGGACGACTATAAGCCGACAGAACCCAAATATGTTCCATTTAAAAGAAAAGCAGCAATATAAGAAAACAAGAAAGGATGTCGTTTCGGACATCCTTTCTTGTTTTCTATAGGTTGATCTTAAACCTGTCAGCGTCTTTCCAGACAGGAAACTTTTCGCGAAAATAATCGAGCGATTCATGATCAATATCCAGTGTTTGGATCTGTTCCTTATCCGGAACGATGGAAGAAATAGTTGCCCCATAAGCGTTGATAAGCTGTGAGTCACCCGTATAATGAAGATTCAAACCATCTGTTCCAATCCGGTTTACACCACAAACATAAGCCATATTTTCAAGCGCTCTGGCTGTTAGCAGATTTGTCCAGACGTGTTCTCTTGATGCAGGCCAGTTGCCAACAACAATTAGTAAATCGTATTCGTTGTTTGTATTCCAGCACCATACCGGAAATCTTAAGTCATAGCAGATGATGAGGCGGATATTCCATCCCATATAGGAAATCAGACATTTCTCTTTACCTGCCTTGTAGTTTTTTCCTTCCTCACCTATCCGGAACAAGTGACGTTTGTCATAAAATGTTTCTTTGCCGCCTGGGCAGATGAAGAATCCACGATTAAAACAGGAAAAGTCCTTATCTGAATCTTTCTTCAGTTCGTCCTTCCCTATAAAACTGCCCGTAATTGCCAAGCCGTAGTCTTTGGACATCCGGCGAAAAGCAGTCATAGATTCTCCGCTGTTTGTTTCAGCCAAACGGAAAGACTCCATACTAAAGCCGGTTGTACACATTTCAGGTAAAACGACAAGATCCGTTTTACCTGATAAACTCGAAAGCAAACTGAAATAGTATGCCAGATTTGCAGTTTTATCTTCCCAAATGATATTGTTCTGAACGATCGTAATTCTCATAGACATAGTTTATCTTTTCAATCTCCAATGCTGAATTGATCCGGATGTTTGGCTGTGGCTCCCTTATATCGCTGCTTAATGGCTTTTATGTCTGCCGCTTCATCCCCGGTCGGGGTGAAGACATCAAATAACGACATCTTTTTTTCTTTATAGTCTATTTTAACCAAAACGATGGGAACCTGAGCTTTAACTGCAATATGATAAAACCCTTTTTTCCACTTTGGATTTCTTTTTCTGGTGCCCTCAGGAGTGATGGCTAAACGAAAAGTTTTTTGTGAACGGAAAATGTCTGCAACATGATCCGTGAAATGGCTGGGGCTTTTTCTGTCTACGCCAATCCCGCCCAGCTTGCGGAACAGAAAGCCGATAGGTCCTACCATCCATTCCTCCTTGATGACAAAATTGGCGGTTCGTCCCATGACTGCATAACCAAGTTCCCCCAGTGGAAAATCCCAGTTGCTGGTATGTGGTGCCACAACCAGTACACACTTGTCAAAATCAGGAGTCAGGACTTCACATTTCCAGCCCAATATATTTAAAATCAATCCAGCGATCCTTTTTGAAATCATAGTCATATATTATATAGCAAAGATACGTTTTTTTCAGTTTAAGCGAAAATTCTGTATATTTGTTCCAAGTATTATTAAGATAGAAGATTGTAATAGATGTCAAAAGAGATAAAGATTCCTGACTTTATTTTTGAGTCAAGTTGGGAAGTGTGCAATAAAGTTGGTGGTATTTACACGGTGCTTTCTACCCGTGCCAGGACCCTTCAACTCGAATATACTGACCAGCTTGTTTTTATAGGCCCGGATTTAGAGGAAAATAATACATCCTTTGTTGAGTTGCCGCGATTGTTGGCTGCATGGAGAAAACAAGCGTTCAAAGAGGGACTGAAAATCCGGATAGGCCGTTGGAATATTCCCGGAAAGCCGATTGCCGTTTTGATAAATTTTAAAGATTTCTATGCTTATAAGGAGCAAATATATACCGAATGCTGGAAATTATACAAGGTGGATTCTTTGAGGGCTTATGGCGATTATGATGAATCTTGTATGTTTGCTTATGCCTGTGGTGCAGTGATAAAAAGTTATTTCAATTTTAACAGTCTTTCCGGGAAGAACGTCATTGCACATTTTAATGAATGGACTACCGGTATGGGGTTGTTGTATTGCAAACACTTTCTACCTGAAATCGCCACTGTATTTACAACGCATGCAACTTCCATCGGACGTTCTATTTGCGGGAACAATAAACCGCTTTATGATTTCTTGTCCGATTACAATGGTGACCAGATGGCCCGTGAACTAAACATGGTGTCCAAACATTCCCTGGAGAAGACGGCTGCCAGAGAAGCTGATTGTTTTACAACGGTCAGCGATATTACGGGAAAAGAATGCAAACAGCTTTTGGAAAAGGAGCCCGATGTAATTACCTTGAATGGTTTTGAAGATAAATTTGTGCCAAAAGGGGAGAATGCAAGATCTGTCAGGCAGGAAAGCAGGGACGCTTTAACGAAGGTGGCCGAAGCACTGTTTGGTTACGATTTGTCTGAAGATCCGTTATTTATTGGTATTAGCGGACGTTATGAAGTTCGGAACAAGGGTATAGATGTTTTTATTGATGCACTTAATAATCTGAAAAGCCATCGTTCACTTGAACATGAGATCGTTGCATTTATAATGGTTCCAGGTGATGTAAGTGCACCGCGCCGCGAAGTTCTGGATCGGTTGCAACATCCTGAGATTAAACAGCATTCACCCATCTATTTCCCCTATGTGACTCATTGGATGAATCATATAGAGTCGGATAGCATTCTGAATATGATGAAATACAGGGGATTTAAGAATACGCAGCAGGAAAAAGTAAAGATTGTGTATATCCCTTGCTATCTGAATGGAAATGACGGTGTTTTTAACAAAACGTATTATGATTTACTGAGTGGTCTTGATTTGACGGTGTTCCCCTCTTATTATGAGCCATGGGGTTATACACCATTGGAAAGTATTGCCTTTTCTGTTCCGACAATAACGACAAGCCTGGCAGGTTTTGGTGCCTGGGCTGTGGAAGAGGGAGATGAAGAAGGTATTTCGGACGGTGTGGCTGTGATTTCCCGTTCTGATCGCAATTATAAAAAAGTAACGGAAGAAATTGCATGGACGATTTTGGATTATGCGCAAAAGAGTAACTCCGAACGGGCTTTGATCGCTCAAAGAGCCAGAATGCTTTCGAAAAAAGCTTTATGGTCCGAATTCATTTTGAATTATGATCAGGCGTATTCGTTTGCTTTAAGAAAAAACAGGTTGAGAAATAATTTAATAAATAAATAAATAATTCTATGAAGGTAAAAGTGTATAGTGCCAATGAGGCTCAATGGTCAGATGTGACCATTAAATCGACAATGCCTCACGGATTGGAAAAATTGCAGGAAATTGCCTATAATATATGGTGGACCTGGAGTTATGAAGCGAGAAATTTGTTTCATGACGTTGATCCCAAATGTTGGAAAGAAAGTGGCCATAATCCTATTATATTGACAGAATCGGTCTCTTATCAACAGTTGGAGGAGCAGGCTGCCGATCCCATTTTTATGAATCGTCTGAATGAGGTGTATGCTGATTTTCGGAAATACATGGATATGCCGGTAAATACGGAGAAACCAAGTGTTGCTTATTTCAGTATGGAATATGGTTTGGACAATATTTTAAAAATATATTCCGGTGGTTTGGGCATCCTGGCGGGAGATTATCTCAAAGAAGCTTCAGATTGCAACATAAATATGGTGGCGGTCGGCTTTTTATATCGTAATGGCTATTTCACGCAGGAATTATCTATGGACGGCCAGCAAATTGCCAAATATGAGCCTCAGGATTTTACTCAGCTTCCAATAACGCAGGTAAGGGATGCCAAGGATAATCCCTTGGTCATGGTTGTGGACTTTCCGGGCTATAAAGTATATTGCAATATATGGAAAGTGTCTGTCGGACGTGTTCCTTTGTACTTAATTGATACGGATAATCCTCTTAATAGTGATTATGACAAACAAATTTCTGCGCAACTGTATGGTGGGGATTGGGAAAACCGCCTTAAACAGGAATATTTGCTGGGTATCGGGGGCATTCAGTTGCTGAATATGCTGGGTATCAAAAAGCAAGTCTATCATTGCAATGAGGGACATGCCGCCTTGATTAACGTTCAGCGTCTGGTGGATTTAATCACTGAAAATAAATTAACTTTTTCCCAGGCACTTGAAGTCGTTCGTGCGTCAGGATTATATACGGTTCATACACCGGTTCCCGCTGGTCATGATAAATTTGAGGAAGGTTTGTTCGCCAAGTATATGAATTTATTTCCTGCAAAACTTGGAATTTCATGGGATGAGTTTATGGATATGGGACGTGAGAATCCCGGTGCAACCGGGGAGAAGTTCTCCATGAGTGTATTTGCCTGTAATTGTTGTCAGGAAGTTAATGGTGTGAGTAGGTTGCATGGAAAAGTCTCCCGGGAAATGTTCAGTCCGATCTGGAAAGGCTATTTTCCGGAAGAGTCGCATGTGGGTTATGTTACAAATGGTGTGCACATGCCTACATGGGCTGCATCTGAATGGCAAAAACTTTATAAAAAGGCTTTTGGTCCGGAATGGTTGGCTGATCAGTCAAATGTCGCCCACTGGGAAAAAATTTATCAGGTAAGCGATGAGGAAATCTGGGAAACCCGTCAGCTTCTTAAGCATAAACTGATTGAATACATTAAAGCAAATTATCAGCAGAACTGGTTGAAAGGGCAGGGGGACCCTTCCCGTGTAGTCACTATTTTGGAAAGGATCAACCCAAATGCACTTATGATAGGTTTTGGCCGTCGTTTCGCCACTTATAAACGGGCACATTTGTTGTTTGCAAATCTGGAGCGTTTGTCTAAAATTGTCAATAATCCATCGTTTCCGGTACAATTTGTTTTTACCGGAAAGGCACATCCTGCGGATGGCGGTGGTCAGAATCTGATAAAACGGATTGTGGAGATTTCCAAGATGCCGGAATTCCAGGGAAAAATAATTTTCCTTGAGAATTATGACATGGCTTTGGCAAAACGACTTGTTTCAGGGGTCGATATCTGGTTGAATACACCTACCCGTACTCTCGAAGCGTCTGGAACATCCGGTGAAAAAGCCGAGATGAATGGTGTCCTCAATTTTTCCGTTCTTGACGGATGGTGGGTGGAAGGTTATAAAAAGGGTGCCGGTTGGGCGCTGACTGAAAACAATACTTACCAGAATCCAGATTATCAGGATCAGTTGGATGCTGTGACTATTTACAGTATGTTGGAAAATGAAATCATTCCTTTATTTTTTGCCAAAAACAGCAGGGGTTATTCTCCAGATTGGGTAAAGTACATTAAGAATTCTATTGCAAATATTGCTCCTCTGTTTACGACAAAGAGGATGTTGGATGATTATTTAAACAGATTTTATATTAAACTGGCAAATCGGGCGGCTTATCTATCTGAAAATAATTTTGCCAAAGCGATGGAGATAGCATCATGGAAAGAGAAAATTGCTTCTCTATGGGATGGTATTGAGGTTGTTTCCAAAGATGTCTCAAATACAGTATCGGCCTCTCATGACCCAAGTGTGGGTGAAGTGTATAATTTGAGAATTGTGCTCGGAAATGTTGGTATGGAAAGCGGTATTGGTGTCGAACTTGTTGTCAGTTCTAAAAGTCCAGAAGGTGTCTTTTTTGTCAAATCCAAAGAGATGGACATGGTAAAAGCAGAAAACGGAACGCTTACTTTCGAACTGGATTATAGACTAGAGAAGGCTGGTAATTTTAAATATGGATTCAGAATGTTCCCTAAAAACACAGATTTGCCACATCGCCAGGATTTTTGTTATGTAAAATGGTTGTAAAAAGTTTTTTGTTTTTTTTCAATGTATTTTTATAGCTTTGTAACCAACTTTTTGATAAAGTAATCATTATGAACTGGGAGAAACAATTTCAAGAAATCATGCCGTTGCTGGGACATCATAACTGGATTCTGATTGTGGATAAGGCTTATCCTATGCAAAGTGCAGATGGTATTCAAACCATTTATACGGGTGAAAGTCTTTTGCCTGTTTTAAGAGATGTCTTAAAAGCTATTAAAAATGAAAAACACACGAAGCCTATCATTTATTCGGACAAAGAACTCTTGTTCATGAGAGATGATTTATGCAGGGGTGTTGATTCTTTTAAAAGCGGTCTTACACAATTATTATATAAACAGAACGTTCAAAATATACCTCATGAAGAGATTATTGTAAAATTGGAGGGGGCGCTCAAATCGTTTAATGTTTTGGTCTTGAAGACAGAAAGTCTTATTCCATACACTTCGGTCTTTATTGAACTGGATTGTGCTTATTGGTCTGATGAAAATGAAAAGATGTTGAGAGAAAGAATTTCCTAATCTTATACGAATATTTAAAAACACACATTTAATGAATGATCAAAAATCTTCATCTCTTTTAAGATTTGAGGGGAAAAGTATGGTTTTGCCTTTTGTTTTGGTGACCAGCCTTTTTTTCTTTTGGGGGTTGGCAAACAACTTGAATGATACCATGCTTGCCGCCTTTAAAAAAATCATGAGTATGTCTGATGTTCAGACATCGTTTATTCAAATTGCTTTCTATGGCGCTTATTTCTGTTTTGCTTTACCGGCGGCACTTTTTATCAAGCGTTTTTCGTATAAGTCCGGTGTATTGCTTGGGCTTGCCTTATATGCAATAGGTGCCATGCTGTATTATCCGGCAGGTTTGTCCGGTAGTTATGCTTTTTATCTGGTTTCAATTTATGTATTGGCCTCTGGTTGCTCTATTCTTGAAACCACATCCAATCCATATATTCTTAGTATGGGTTCTCCTGAGACTGCTACAAGACGTTTGAATCTGGCTCAGGCTTTTAATCCTGTTGGTTCTGTAACCGGAATTCTTTTGAGTCAGTTTTTTATTTTGGGTAATTTGCATAAAGCTGGTGCAGCAGAAAGAGCCAGAATGTCGGTGGATCAGCTAAAGACTATCCAGAATCACGAACTTGGTTCCATTTCTACGACGTACCTGGGTATAGGTTTGGTGCTTATCGTTATTTTCATAATCATGGTTGTAGCCAGGATGCCAAAGAATTCGGATAGTGACAAGTCCCTTCAGGTTGGAAAAACATTTGGCAGACTTATCAAAAATAAGTTGTACAGATGGGGCGTTGTGGCTCAATTCTTTTATGTCGGTGCTCAAATTGGAGTTTGGTCATTTACGATCCGGATTGTCATGCAGGTACTTGGTACGAATGAAAAAAGCTCTGTAACCATATTTTTGATTTCAATGGTTGTCTTTACGGTTGCCCGTTTCGTCTTTACAGCTCTGATGCGTTATATCAAAGCCTCCAAGCTGATTATTTTTGCTGCTTTCGCCGCAATTGCCTGTACGGCCGGAGTTGTATTTGGTTCGGGTATGTTTCTGGTGGTTTGTCTGATTTGTATATCTTTCTTTATGTCGCTCATGTTCCCAACCATTTATGGTTTTGCACTGGACGGTCTTGGAAGTGATGCAAAAATCGGAGCTTCCGGTTTGATTATGGCTATCCTGGGCGGTGCAGTCTTAGTGCCTATTCAGGCACTGGTGTCTGATGCTTATGGTATCCATGTGGCTTATCTGGTGCCTTTCTGTTGCTTTTTCTTTGTCCTTGCCTATGGGTTTATGGCAAAGAAAGCGGGGAAATGAATTGGTATGAGCATAATTAATAAAAATAGAAAATGAAAAAAGAAAAGATTAATATTCTTAAACTGACACCTTTTTTTGTGCCTTTAAAGAATAAAACCCTTCATGTTTACGGGAAAATATATTCTTTTAACAATGTTATTTACTGGGATGTGGATTATTATTATAAACCAACTCCGGATGCTGAATACAGCTCTCCCTCAAAAACATGTTCAAGTATTGAAGAAGCTATCACTGCCTTGGATACCTATATGAAAAGCTTTACCGAAGATTATGTTTCTAACAGACAGTTTTAGAAACGCATCTTTGGAATCCTTTTACCTTGATAATTTCCTTGTTTACGCATCTTTTGTTCCAGAAGATGCGTAAACTCGTAATTTTTTAGTCCCCAGTCAGGTGCGATAAGCAGTTCGGGAGGAGATTGCGAGACAAAACGTTCTACGGCAAGATTAGGCCGGAGATGTTCTAGAAAATCAATAACCAGATCGGCATATTCTTCCGGCTTGTAATGGCGGATCATATCCTTGTTTTCTTCAGCCTGTGCGGCAAGCCTTGTTCCACGGATTAGTTGAAGTTGATGCAGTTTCAAGGTATTCAAAGGTAAAGAATTAAGGCGGACGGCATGTTGGATAATGTCCTCCCTGCTTTCTCCGGGAAGTCCTATAATGAGATGTGCACCCGTCAGTAAGCCATTGGTGGCTGTACGGCGGATAGCATCTTCTGAACAGGCATAATCATGTCCCCGGTTAATAAGTGCCAGCGTTTTGTCGTTGGTCGATTCAATGCCGTATTCAATCAGTATAAAGTAATTTTTGGACAGATCTTTCAGATATGTCAGTAAGTCATCAGGCATACAGTCCGGTCGTGTCCCAATGACCAGACCTTTTACTTTGGGCACGCTTAATGCTTCTTCATACAAATCCTTCAAGTGATTTATCTCGCCGTAAGTGTTCGTGTAAGCTTGAAAATAGGCAAGATAATCCATCGAAGGATATTTTCCCGAAAAAAAGCGGATACCTTCCTGTAGTTGAAGCATAACACTTTTGTCCTTTTTACAGTAGTCCGGGCTGAAAGTCTGATTATTGCAGTAAGTACACCCACCGAAACCCTTCTTCCCATCTCGGTTGGGGCAGGTAAAACCAGCATTTATTGATATTTTCTGAATCTTATTTTCAAAATGCTCTTTCAGAAAATCCTGAACATTCCGGTATAACTGATTTTGCATATAGTTAGGTGAAAGGTATCCTGATACCTCGTTATAATTTATGCAAAAATAGGGAAAAAGTGTTTGAAAAATCGGGTGTCAGGAATCTAATTCGTATTTTTGTGAATTCTAAAGTAGGTTATTATGAAGAAATTTTGTTTGTTGCTTGTTTTATGTTTTAGTTTTGGCTTTTTATCAGCTGCCAGGCAGCCCATTATATTGGATTCCATTGCATCTGGTGCATATCATTCTGCACCTGTCCCGGACTTTAAGTCCATGCAAGATGCCCGTTATTATACCTGCATTGATCCTTCAGGTAAAAAATTGATTTGTTTTGATTACCTGACTGGAAAGCAAAAGGAAACTATTCTGGATCTTGATAAAGTGAAGGGCGTTCAATTGAAAAAGATAATCGGTTATGCTTTTAATTCGACTGAAAACGAGATTCTTATATGGTCGGAAAAGAAACCGATATACCGGCGCTCTTTTACTACTGAATATTTTGTATATGACTGCAGACGGAATTACATAGATTCGCTTTCTGAAAACGGAGATCAGCATGATGCTTCTTTCTCCCCGGATGGACGTTCCATCGCCTTTGCAAGGGATAATAATCTTTTTATTAAAAGACTGGATTATGGAACAGAAATACCGGTAACGACGGATGATCCCGGGAAACATATTATTAATGGGACATCAGACTGGGTTTATGAAGAAGAATTTGAAGAAACCAATTACTATGCCTGGTCACCCGACAGTAAATTCCTTGCTTATGTAAGATTTGATGAAAATGCTGTAAAAACAGCTACTTTCCCTTTATTTGGGAAAAATAATACGGGAGACAAATATTATAATGGCTTTTATAATTACAAATATCCTGTAGCCGGAGAAACAAATTCAACTGTGTCGGTTTATGCCTTCAATATCCAGATACGTTCTGCTAAATTGATGAATGTCCCAATTGCTGCAGATGATTATATCCCGCGAATCCGTTTTACCACGAACAGCAGTCAACTGGCGGTCATGACACTGAATAAGGCACAGAATACATTCAAGATGTATTATCTGAATCCTAAATCTGCAACCAGCACTTTGATCTTAACCGATAAAAACGAAAAGTATGTTGATCCGGTATATGATGCGATTCACTTTACATCAAAAAACTTTACGTATTTGTCTGAGAAAAACGGATATCGCCATTTATATCTTTATGGTGCCGAGGGAGGTTTGCTAAAGCAAATAACTTCCGGAAAATGGGATGTTACAAAATACATCGGTTGTGATACTATTCATGATATTTATTATTATCAGTCGACAGAAGAAAGCCCCGTCAAACGGATACTTTACCGGGTTGACCTAAAGGGTAGAAAAGAAAAAATAAGTGAACGTACAGGCGTAAATGATGCAGCGTTTAATTCAGATTATAGTCATTTTGTTCAAAGCTGGTCTGATATTAATACGCCTCCGGTTTATAGTGTATGTGATGCTTTAGGTCGTGATATCCGGACGATTGGTAAAAATGAATCTCTTCAGTCAGAGCTTTCAAAATTTAAATATGCTGAAAAAATATTCATTAAAGTTCCGGCTGCTGATGGTGAAATGTTAAATGGATGGATGCTGAAACCGGTTAATTTTGATCCTTCCCAAAAATATCCTGTTGTACAAATTCAATACAGTGGACCAGATTTACAATCCGTATTGGACAAATTTGATTTTGATTGGGAATATTATCTATCTGAAAAAGGATTTGTAGTGGTTTGTGTGGATGGTCGTGGAACTGGTGGCCGTGGCGAAGAATTTAGAAAATGCACGTATCCGAATTTGGGCGTTCTGGAGACTCAGGATCAAGTGGCAACAGCCAATTACTTGAAAAAGTTATCTTATGTGGATGGTTCCCGTATAGGAATATGGGGTTGGAGTTATGGTGGTTATATTACATTAATGTCTTTGACCGACAAATCCGGAGCCTTTAAGGCAGGTGTGGCCGTCGCTCCGGTTTGTGACTGGCGTTTTTATGATTCAGTCTATACGGAACGATATATGAAAACACCTAATGAAAATCAGTCGGGATATGATGCCGGTTCTCCGATTTTAAGAGCTGCTGACTTAAAGGGCCGTTTGCTTTTAATACACGGCATGGCCGATGACAATGTAAGAGTAAACCAGAGTATAGAGATGGCGGAAGCTTTGATTAAGGCTGGTGTTCAGTTTGATATGCAATATTATCCTACGAGCAATCATAGTATTTCAGGTGCAACATACCGGACACATTTGTACAATCGGATGGTTGATTTCTTTATCCAGAATCTACAAAAATAAAGCATGGAGGCATACTTGCGTAAACCTGAATGGCTAAAGGTTCGTCTATGTGATAATGATAATTTTGCCAAAACAAAGAGGCTCATTGAAGGGCATCATTTGCATACCATATGTTCAAGTGGCCGGTGTCCCAATCAAACTGAATGCTGGAGTAGAGGTACGGCAACATTTATGGTTCTTGGTGCCATCTGTACACGGTCTTGTCGTTTTTGTAATACGGAAACAGGAACGCCATTGCCTCCTGATGATCAGGAACCTGAACGTTTAGCCGGAGTTGTTCGTCAAATGGCTTTGAAACATGTCGTGCTGACATCGGTTGACAGGGATGATTTGCCTGATCTTGGTGCCGGTCATTGGGTAAAAGTCATTAAAGCATTGCGAGAGGTCAACCCGGATACCAGTATTGAAGTTCTAATTCCTGATTTCCAGGGATATCCGGAGCTGATTCAACAAATCATTGATGAAAAGCCGGAAATTGTTTCCCATAATATAGAGACGGTCAGGCGCTTAACTCCAGAAGTGCGATCTGCGGCGAAGTACGATCGAAGTCTGTCTGTATTAAGATTGTTGGCGGATGCGGAAATCCGTTCTAAATCTGGGCTTATGCTCGGGTTGGGAGAGACTGAAAAAGAATTGTTTGAGACTATGGATGATCTCTTGAATGCTGGCTGCTCAATCCTGACATTGGGACAATACCTGCAACCTACCCGTAAACACCTGCCGGTCAAAGTCTATATTGAACCTGATAAATTCGTCTGCTATAAGGATATTGCCTTGAAGAAAGGCTTTTCTTTTGTTGAAAGCGGACCATTGGTGCGGTCATCCTACCATGCGGAGAAACAGATATAACACGGTTCTTTCCGAACAAATCACTGAACTAATTGTTTTTATCTGAAAAGAAGATTAAAAACAGCCATTCAGTTTATGGAATTATGATTTTGTCCATTGAATATTACAGAGGCTATTTATCAGATTTTAAAGGTACGATCCTTGAGCTTCTGATAATTATTCTTATTATACTCGGAATTCTTTTTATAATCTTGTTTCTATATAAAAGATACCTTGTATGCTGGAGTCATAAAAAAGAATTTTGGCTGCCTGTCGTAAATGAAGCAGGAAATGTAATTGGCCGTGTTGCAAGATCTATTTCATTTGAAAAGCCTCATTTATACCAGCACCCGTTGATAAGGATCCTTGTAATTAAATCGGGCGCAATATTTCTGACTCCCCGTACATCTGCAATTTGTCCTGATTTTGGAAAATATGATTATCCTTTTGAACGTATGATGAGGTATGGTGAATCAGTCGAAGATACGATCAAAGATTTACAAAAGAATCATTTTCCTAAAAGTCAGAAACCGGATTTTGTTTTGAAATATAAACATGAAAATAACATTGGAACCTGGCAAGTCCTTCTATACCTCCTTAATGTTGCGGATGAAAAAGAACTTATAAATATAGATAAAAACAAAAGTAAGTTCTGGCCTATTCAGCAAATTGAAGACAATAAAGGCAAATCCTGTTTCAGTGCTTTATTGGAAAGTGAATTGGATTTCATGAAAACGCTTATTGAAATAATAGAATAGCTTGTGGATCAATACTAAGCCTTGTATATCAAAAAGATACAAGGCTTTTTCGTAAGTTCGGAATGATCTGTCCCCCATTCTTTGGCAGATCGGGTATGAATGCATTCTTCCGGACCTGTCAGGTCAAAGGCAACACAAATCTGGGTTTGGGGGCGAAGATTTGAAGTGAGATCATTGAGAAGTTTGGTATTTCGGTAAGGTGTCTCAATAAATATTTGAGTCATATCTTCGGTGTAGGAACGTTGCTCCAGGTGTTTGATCGCTTTAATCCTTTCTTCTTTTTCTACAGGTAAATATCCTTCAAAGGCAAAACGTTGTCCGTTAAAGCCGGAACTCATCAGAGCCAGTATAATGGATGACGGCCCAACTAAAGGTACGACCTTGTAACCTTTTTTTTGTGCGATATGAACAATATCTGCCCCTGGATCTGCAACAGCCGGGCAGCCTGCTTCGGAAAGTAATCCCATATCATGATCTGATTCCAGATCAAATAGATAACTTGCAATCTGTTCGGATGTCGTATGTTTATTGAGTGTGTAAAATTTGCAGGCGTCAATATCAAATGCCGGATCACATTTCTTTAGAAAACGACGTGCTGTACGGATATCTTCAACAATAAAATGTCTGATGTGCAGCAATTTCTGTCTGTTATATTCTGGAAGCACTTGCTCGACAGTGCTTTCTGCCAACGTTACGGGAAAAAGATACAAGGTACTGGGCATACACGCTATTTAATTAATAAGAGAAACAAAAATACATCAAATTTGTTGGTTGAGACTCCTGTCACTTTCGAAAATTCGATTTATCGAAATATCGAATGTATATTTGCACTTGTTTAAAACCGATGTGTTTTTATGATTTTTCCCGAAGATTTTTATAAGCAGACCAAAGAATTGTTTGGTGAGGAGACTGAGGCGTTGCTTGTTGCTTTGGAAGAACCTTCTCCGGTAAGTATCAGATTAAATCCGGCGAAAGTGAAAATGAATCAGGACTTTTCAACAGCCTTCCAGCTTTTTTTGAAAAAAGTGTCCTGGTCTTCTTTTGGACAATATTTAAAAGAGCGTCCATCCTTTACTTTTGACCCTTTGTTACATGCCGGTTGCTATTATGTACAGGAAGCTTCTTCCATGTTTGTAGAACAAGCCTTGCGTCATGCAATCCGGGTATTGAAAGAAGAGGATGTCTGTATGCTTGATTTGTGTGCTGCTCCCGGGGGAAAGTCCACGCTGGCTGCCTCTGTTTTGTCTGAAGGAAGTCTGTTGGTCGCCAATGAACTGATCCATACAAGAGCCAATATCCTTGCTGAGAATATGATTAAATGGGGGAATGCAAATGTGGTAGTGACTCAGAGTGATCCGTCTGCATTTTCAAATTTTACGGATTTCTTCGATATCATATTGACTGACGTTCCTTGTTCCGGGGAAGGAATGTTTCGCAAAGATCCGGATTCTATTTTGGAGTGGTCAAAAAATAATGTAAAACAGTGTGCTTACAGACAGCGTGATATTCTTACTAATTGCTGGCCGGCACTTAAAGCAGGCGGTTGTTTGATTTACAGTACTTGTACCTATAACAGACAAGAGGATGAAGATAATGTCCGCTGGATTTGTGAGGAGCTTGGCGGATCTTTACTTGAAATTCCTGTTCAGAAAGAATGGAATATTTCAGGCGCAATAGAAAATTTATCAGACGGAACTATAAAACCAGATATGCCGGTTTATCGTTTTTTACCCCATAAAACAAAAGGAGAAGGCTTTTTCCTGGCACTTATACAGAAAAACGGAGATGGTCAGGAAAAATCTTTTTCAGAAAGATATCCTCAAGCAGTCAAAAATAGCAGTCATTCAAAAATGAAAGGGAATCAGGGAAAGTATTCTGCTCCGAAAGTCCCTGATTCAGTTCAACGCCTGTTAAGAAATCCGGATAACTTTGAATTTTCATTTGACCGACAGGGGAAGATCATAGCATTACCTAAAAATCAAAAAACAACCATAGAAAAACTGGAAGAAAAACTTCGGATTGTGCACGCTGGAATTGTAATAGGAGAGATTAAGGGTAAGGATCTGCTTCCTGATGTTTCTTTGGCTTTATCGACTGAACTTAATAAAGAATCCGTGCAGACCTGTAGCTTGGATCTTCAACAATCTATTGCTTATTTAAGGGGAGAAGCCCTTGTTCTTCCTGAATCATGTCCTTCAGGTTGGATAGTGATGATTTATAAAGGATACCCTCTGGGTTGGATGAAGAATATTGGAAACAGAGCGAATAACGCTTACCCGAATAAGTGGCGCATCCGCTCTGAAAATCCTTATTAAAGAATATAATTACCTTTTTGCCTACGCTAAAGTTCTTCAGGCTGAGATCATCTATTGATCCATCGACTATTTATCGACTATCTTCATTTTCATGGTGATATCAGTTTTTGGGCGGTCATTTGAACCAGTCTGACAAGATTGTATCTTTTCAACAATATCCAAACCTTCAATCACTTCACCAAAAACCGTATATTCGCCATCTAAAAATGGGGCGCCTCCCAAAGTTGTATAGGTTTTAATTTGTTCTGCCGTAAAGCTCCCTTTGTCTGGATTGTTTTTGAACTCTGTTTCGGTCATTTTTATGAGTTCTTCTTGTATGGTATCCAAAGCAGCCTTGTTACCTGACGTAGTAAGGGCTTGAATCGTATCACGCCTTTCGTTTACAAGATTTCCGAAATATGATTGCATGGCTTGCTGCTTTTTTTGTTCTTCCATGTCTTTTAGCTGGCTTTTGGAGTAAACAGAACCCCAGACAATGTAAAACTGAGAACCTGAAGATTCTTTTTTAGGATTTATCTGATCGCCAGTCCGTGCGGCAGATAAAGCTCCACGCTTGTGAAAGAGTTGCGGATAAACAATTTCAGCAGGAATCTGATAGCCGGGCCCACCTGAACCAAGTGCTTTATTTGCTGGTGCTCCTTTGGAATTTGGATCACCGCCTTGCACCATAAAATCTTTTATAACACGATGGAAAAGGAGATCATTATAATATCCTTCTTTAACTAATTTTAAAAAGTTGTCACGGTGTTGTGGCGTTTCGTCATAGAGACGGATTTTAATATTGCCTAAAGATGTTTCAATCAAGACAATATTGCTTTTCGTTTTTGCTTCGCTTGTCATACTAATGATAGTTATTAAAATAATGGATAAAAAAAAGCGTGGTCTCATGGGGCTGTCTTTTTAAAATGAGCGGCAAAGTTACACTTCTTTTTTTAATTTTAATGTGTATTTTTGTGTACTTAATAATTAGTAATACTATTAAATGCAAACAAATATGAAACCAACTCTCTTTGTATTGGCTGCAGGAATGGGAAGCCGTTATGGTGGTCTTAAACAAATAGATGGCCTTGGGCCAAATGGTGAAACCATTATGGATTATTCTGTTTTTGACGCTGAACGTGCCGGATTTGGAAAAGTTGTTTTTGTTATCCGTCATTCTTTTGAAGAAGATTTTCGGGAAAAAGTGGTAAACAAATATAAGGGTGTCATCCCTGTTGAAGTCGTGTTTCAGGAGCTGGAATATCTGCCTGAAGGCTTTACATGCCCTTCTGACCGTGTTAAGCCTTGGGGGACCAATCATGCTGTAATGATGGGCTCGGATGTTATAAAAGAGCCTTTTGCGGTTATCAATGCCGATGATTTCTATGGTAAAGAAAGTTTTGCTGTGCTGGCAGACTGGTTGTCTAAAATGGACGGAAAGAAAAATGAATATTGTATGGTTGGTTATAGAGTAGGTAACACACTTTCAGAAAGTGGTTCTGTGGCTCGCGGCATTTGTTCGAAAGACGAAAAATCAAATTTGACTACCGTTGTTGAACGTACTTATATTATTCGGGATACGGATGGTCAGGTTAAATACAGAGATGATGACGATCAATTCGTTGTTGTTGATGAAAATACACCTGTCTCAATGAATATGTGGGGTTTCACACCTGATTATTTTGATTATTCGGAAGTCGCTTTTAAAAAGTTCCTGAATGAGAATACCGGTAAAATCAAAGCTGAATTTTTTATTCCATTGGTAGTGAATGATTTGATCGTTGACGGGAAAGTAACCTGTAAAGTCTTGGACACCCCCTCAAAATGGTTTGGTGTGACTTATGCTGCAGATCGTCCTATGTTTATTGATAAAATCAATTCTTTGGTTAAAGAAGGAGTCTATCCTTCAGAACTTTGGAAATAGTAAGTCAGATAATCTGTTAGATAAAAAAAAGAGAAGGTGGCAAAATTCATTTTTTGGCACCTTCTCTTTTTTGAGAAAGTTAAGCTTCTCTGACCGGTGCTTTCGTAAACTTTACAATAGCTGCACCAATAAGCAACATAACTGCTGAAACAATATATGAGATAGAATAGGTACCTGTAGTATCGGCAACGAAGCCACCCAATAAAGGTCCGACTACACCTCCTACACCCCAGCCGCAGAAAATAAGTCCATAGTTTGCACCGAAGTTTTTCATACCGAAGAAATCGCCAGTAGCTGCCGGAAATACGGAAAATAATGCGCCGTATGCCCATCCTGCAATGATTGTCCCTGAAATTAATAACGAAACATTTTGATAGTAGGAGAAAAGAAACATATTGACCGCCTGAATAAGAAAAAAGAGGAACATGGAGGTTGTTCTCCCTATCTTATCAGACACGACACCACCCGAAACACGCCCAAGAGCATTAAATACCGCAAGAATGACAACGAGTAAATAACCTCCCTGCCAACCGGCCTGAACCATCGCAATCCTGGCTATATGGCCAATCAGCATTAAACCCGCTGTTCCACCCATCATGAAAGCGATAAAAAGTAACCAGAATGATCTGGTTTTAACCATTTCCTGCCAAGCGTAATCGTTTGCCTTTGTTTGAACCGGTTCAACAGATTTTGATTCTGGAACATAACCTTCAGGGGGATTTTTTATAAACATAGAGAGAAGCAAAGAGCCTACCAGTGAAAATATACCCAAATAGAGGAATGTTTCCTCAATGGTATGGCTTTTCAGCAGTGCGTTGGTAATAGGCGCCATATATACTGGTGAAAGGCCGACGCCGGAAACAACTATACCGGAAATTAAGCCTTTCTTTTTTCCGTCAAACCACTTGATTGCAGAAGGTGTCACGGCTGAATATCCGAATCCTATGCCCATTCCTCCAACTATGCCAAAGGTGAATACCATTAAAGGAAGGCTATGAGCCAGAGAAGAAGCAATCAGACCACCACCCAAAAGTATTCCTCCAAATATGGAAACAGGTTTGGGCCCGTATTTGTCTTGTGCCCTTCCGGCAAAGATCATGGTTATTGCAAAGGAAGCTACACTGACAATGTATGGAATAGATGCCTGCGTATTGCTCCAGACCCATTCGCCAATCAAACTTTTTGAGATGACGCTCCAGGAATATAAGATACCTAGAATTAAGTTCATGCAAAGTGCCGCGATGGCTACAAACCATCCTGTCGTTTTTCGTGTCGAGGTCATAAGATTTAAGTTAAAAATGATTTATTGATATTCAAGCGGTAAAAATAGTATTTTATATTACAAGATAAAGTCATTTTCACCACTTTTCGTATCTGAAGCTTTATTATTCATTCTATCTATATATTTGGAGAAAAAATACATATTGTATGGCGTACAGTATTTGTTTGTATATATCGACTTGTTTATGGGCTGATTAGTAGGATGCTTATTGTGTAAATTACAATTAATAACATACAGATTATCAAATATGTATTGATAAAATTTCTTAAAAGTCTTGTTTGTTCAAAATAGAATCGTCATATTTGTCAAGGTAAATCATTTGAATTTAAGCCATGCAAACAAACACAATTAATCCCCATGTTTCTGTAGATTGTGTCATCCTTGGATTTGATGGATTTCACCTGAACGTTTTACTCCTTAAGCGGACAGGTAATGATGGAGGAGGGCGTTTTAGTGATTTGAAACTTCCAGGTAGTTTAATTTATGCGGATGAAGATCTGGATGATGCAGCTCAACGCGTATTGGGTGAGCTTTTTTCGTCCGATACAATTTATATGAGACAGTTCAAGTCTTTCGGGTCTCCAGGTAGGACCAGTAATTCCCGTGATGTTGGGTGGCTCGAGAATGCTTTCAAACTTAAAATTGGCCGTATTGTAACAGTTGGTTATTTGTCGTTGATTCGTATCGATGACAAACTCAAATTGAAATCGGATATGGTGCAGGCTTTTTGGAGTCCGGTACCTGAAATTCACAATCTGGCTTTTGACCACGATCAGATATTACAGGCTGCCTTTCTGGAAGTCAGACGTTTTGTAACGATTGATCCGGCTTTGGTCTTTAATTTGTTACCTAAAAAGTTCACGGCTGCTCAGATGCGTACGTTGTTTGAACAATTATTCGGACAAAGGATGGATGTTCGCAATTTTCACAAGAAAATAGAAAGGATGGATTACGTTGTGGCGATGGAGGAGTATGAAAAAGGCGTGGCTCATAGGGCTGCCAGATTCTATCGTTTCGATAAGAAAATATATTCAAAATCACATGGTGGGTTTAATTGATAAATAAATATAAAATATGTACTTATTAGGTTATGACATTGGCAGTTCTTCCGTTAAAGCATCTCTGGTAGATGCTCAGAGTGGAAACAGAGTAGCTTCGGCGTTTTATCCAAAAGTCGAAATGGAAATTAAGTCTGTTCAGGCAGGTTGGGCTGAACAAGACCCGGAAGAATGGTGGAAAAACCTTCAGCTGGCAACTAATGATGTTCTGAAATCTTCAGGCATTCATGGCGAGGAAGTGGGAGCTATCGGGATCTCTTACCAAATGCACGGGTTGGTGTTGATCGACAAAAATCAGCATGTTCTGCGTCCGTCCATCATCTGGTGCGATTCACGTGCAGTACCCTACGGCGAAAAGGCCTTCAAGGATTTGGGTGAAGATTGGTGTTTGACACACTTATTGAACTCACCAGGAAATTTTACAGCTTCCAAACTGGCATGGGTTAAGGAAAATGAGCCGGAAATATTCAGCAAAACAGATACTTTTATGTTGCCTGGAGATTATGTGGCAATGAAACTCACAGGAGAAATATCTACAACAGTCTCCGGATTGTCTGAAGGTATGTTTTGGGATTTCAGAAAAGGTCGTGTTTCAGATGTACTGATGAAATATTATGGTTTCAGTGAATCCATGGTTCCCGCTATTCATTCTACTTTCTCCATTCAGGGAGAATTAACAGATTCTGCAGCTTCACTGCTTGGCCTGAAAAAAGGAACGCCAGTGAGCTACCGTGCCGGAGATCAACCTAATAATGCTCTTTCCCTGAATGTGCTGAATCCTGGGGAAGTGGCTTCCACTGCCGGAACTTCAGGTGTCGTTTACGGAGTGAACGGTAAACCAAATTACGATCCTCAATCGCGTGTGAACAGCTTTGCACATGTTAATCATACAGCCGGTGTTCCAGGTATGAGCACCGAAGAAGAGCAAATGCGTATAGGCGTTTTGCTTTGTATCAATGGTACCGGTATCCTGAATTCCTGGATGAAACACAAAGTTGTTCCGGAACTAAGCTATGAAGCAATGAATGAGTTGGCTGCCAAATCACCAATTGGAGCGAAGGGCCTTTCCATTTTGCCATTTGGAAACGGATCGGAACGTTTGCTGGGCAATGCGAACCCAGGTTGTTCCATGCATGGAATCAATTTTAATTTACATAATCATTCAGAGTTGCTGCGTGCTGCTCAGGAAGGGATTGTTTTCAGCTTTGCCTATGGAATGGAAGTTATGAATGGTATGGGTATAAAAACAGAACTGATACGTGCCGGCTTGGCAAATATGTTTTTAAGTCCTATTTTCCGAGAGACCCTGGCCGGTGTAACCGGAGCAACCATCGAACTTTATGATACGGATGGCTCAGTAGGTGCAGCCAAAGGTGCAGGTATCGGTGCAGGCATTTACAAGGATGCGACGGAAGCTTTCGCTTCTTTGCGTAAACTACAAATTGTTGAGCCTGATCAGAAAAACAAGGCCGCTTATCAGGATGCTTATGAGCGTTGGAAAAGTTTGTTGTAATTCTAATTATCTATAGTTTTTTTAACTTAATTAATTTAAATCTAAAAAATGTCAGTTAAAACGTATTTCCCGGGTATAGCCCAAATCAAATTTGAGGGTGCAGATAGCAAGAACCCTATGGCTTTTCATTATTATGATGCAAAAAAAGTAGTTTATGGTAAAACCATGGAAGAATGGTTTAAATTCTGTATGGCTTGGTGGCATTCACTTGGTGCAGATGGTGCAGATCAATTTGGTAGTGGTACGCAAAAACATCCTTGGAGCACAGGTGCAAATGCCTTGGAAATAGCTAAGAACAAAATGGATGCCGGCTTTGAATTTATGCAGAAGACAGGCATCAAATATTATTGCTTCCATGACATTGATTTGATCAGTGAAGGTAACAGCATCGAAGAGTACGAAGCAAACTTGAAAGCTATTGTTGAATATGCAAAACAAAAACAAGCAGAAACCGGATGCGAATTGATGTGGGGTACCGCTAACGTATTTGGCAATCCTCGTTATATGAACGGTGCAAGTACAAATCCTGATTTCGATGCAGCTGCACATGCAATGGTACAGATCAAGAATGCATTGGATGCAACCATCGCTCTTGGTGGTAAATGTTATGTATTCTGGGGTGGACGTGAAGGTTATCAAACGTTGCTCAACACCGATATGAAGCGTGAAAAACAACACATGGGTATTATGTTGACCAAAGCCCGTGATTATGCACGCTCAAAAGGCTTCAAGGGATATTTCCTGATTGAACCGAAACCAATGGAACCCATGAAACATCAGTATGATGTTGATACAGAAACTGCTATTGGCTTCCTCAAAGAATTTGGTTTGGAAAAAGATTTCAAGATCAATATCGAAGTAAATCACGCTACTTTGGCTGGTCATACTTTTGAACATGAACTTCAGAGCGCAGTTGATGCAGGCATGCTCGGTGCTATCGACGCAAACCGTGGGGATGCTCAGAATGGCTGGGATACAGATCAATTCCCTATTGATATCTATGAATTGACCCAGGCTATGATGATTATTTTGCAAGGTGGAGGTATGCAGGCAGGTGGTACGAACTTTGATGCAAAACTCCGTCGTAATTCAACGGACCTGGAAGATCTCTTTATTGCACACATTTCCGGTATGGATACAATGGCCCGTGCATTGGAAGCTGCTGCTGCAATTCTTGAAAAGTCTCCTTATAAAAAGATGGTTGCTGAAAGATATGCATCGTTTGATGCCGGAAAAGGCAAAGACTTTGAAGAAGGAAAATTATCTTTGGAAGAAGTTGTTGCTTATGCCAAATCAAAGGGTGAACCTAAACAAATCAGTGGCAAACAGGAACTTTACGAAGCAACTGTTAATATGTATATCAAATAAAATCCCGTAATATTTTTACGAGAGAGGTGGCCAGCTACAGGTTTAGATGGGTCTATCTTTTAAAGATAAACTCTAAGAAACTTGTAACTGGCTATTTTTTTTATGGCTTTCCCATCTGATTATTTCGGTCTTCAATAACGTTCCCCAGTAGTAATTACCAATGGCTCCACTTGTTTTGATAACACGATGGCAAGGGATGATGAAAAAGACCGGATTGTCTCCAATGGCACTACCTACTGCTCTGTAGGCTTTTGGATGACCGATTTTTATGGCAATATCGTGATAACTGACCAGCTCACCCATCGGTATTTCCAGCAAGGCTTTCCATACTTTTAACTGAAAGGTAGTACCTTTCAGATGTAATATAATTTTTTCACGCTTATTTGTTTTATTTTTATTGAAAAAAGATAAAGCATTGATATGCATTGGTTCTGTCTTTTGTATAAGCGTCACTTTATGAAACTTTTTTTGTAATGCTTCTTTTGCCATAGATTCGTCATCAGGAACATAAGATAAATTGCAAATCCCTTTTGGTGTTGAGGCTATCAGTATTTTCCCAAAAGGGCAACTTGCAAAACTGTAATGAATTTCAAGATTTTCACCTCTGTTTTTATAATCCTGAAGCGTCATTTCTTCAATGGTAATGAAGGAATCAAGATGCTTAAGATTACTCGAATTGTTCATAATAAAAGCATTTTAAATAGTTTTAAATGAAAAGTGGTATCCAAAGATAGTGAATTTTTATACTTTTGTTTTCTTTAGCTGATAGAGATTCCATAAACAGTTTTAAGATAAATTGATGCAAAACGCTTTGGTTTTTAAAGATACATTCCGCTCACTCAGGCATCCTAATTATCGTCTTTTTTTCGGAGGTCAAAGCATTTCGCTTATCGGAACCTGGATTCAGCGCATTACGATGCCCTGGCTCGTTTATGATATGACAAAATCCGTCATGCTTCTGGGACTTGTCGGCTTTTTAGGGCAGTTCCCAACTTTTTTGCTCTCACCCTATGCCGGTGTGCTTACGGATCGCTGGAACAAGTACCACATTCTTTTGGTTACTCAGGTATTGTCAATGATACAAGCCTGCATTTTAAGCGCTTTGATTTTTTCAGGTTCCATAGAGGTGTGGAGCATTTTGGTATTGAGTGCGTTTCTGGGTTGTGTAAATGCTTTTGATGTACCGGCAAGGCAAGCTTTTCTGATAGAAATGGTGGAAGACAAGGATGATTTAGGCAATGCTATTGCATTGAATTCTTCTATGTTTAACGGTGCGAGATTGGTTGGCCCATCTATTGCGGGTGTCATGATTGCTTTAACCGGCGAAGGCGTTTGTTTTCTTATTAATGCATTAAGCTATATTTTTGTTTTGGCTTCTCTTCTTCTTATGAAAGTTAAGCTAAAAGAAAACAAGTACGAAAACAAGTCTTTTATTAAGGAATTCAGAGAAGGGTTTTCTTACACTTTCAGATTCTTACCCATTAAATATATCATTATATTACTCTCTTTGATCAGTTTAATGGGGATGCCTTATACCGTTCTGATGCCTGTCTTTGCAAAAGAGATTCTTCATGGTGGGCCGCATACCTTTGGCTTCTTAATGGGTGCTTCCGGTTTGGGAGCGTTGGCTTGTGCACTTCTTCTTGCATCCAGAAAAAAAATAGATGGATTGGAACGATTGATACCACTTGCTGCCGGACTTTTTGGGATGGGACTTGTTCTGTTCTCTTTTTCCCGTTCATTTATCCTTTCTCTCATATTTATGGCTCTTGTCGGTTATAGCCAGATTCTGCAGACAGCTTCAAGCAATACCTTGCTGCAGACCATTGTAGAAGATCGCATGCGGGGACGTGTGATGAGCTTCTACGCAATGGGCTTCATGGGTACGGCACCTTTTGGCAGCCTTTTGGCTGGTTGGCTTGCAAAAGTTATCGGAACTCCATATACCATTCTTTTTGGGGGCTTGTCCTGCATTGCCGGAGCCATTGTTTTTACCAAAAAACTGCCGGTAATAACAGACGCTATTCGTGAAAGTCAATCCAGATGATGGATTGCTGATATGCCTTTGCCATTCGTTTTTGCCTATCCCACTGAAATTTGTATCTTTGCAGTCAGTTATAAATTATTAGGTTTGAGATGGTTTCAGTTGATGGTCTTTCTGTAGAGTTTAGCGGACGTACGCTTTTTGACTCAGTTTCTTTTGTTGTGAATGATAAAGACCGTATTGGTTTGGTTGGAAAAAATGGTGCGGGAAAGTCTACGATGTTGAAGATCTTTGCCGGCATTCAGAAACCTACAGGTGGATCGGTGACAGTCCCGAAGGATGTGAGTGTCGGTTATCTGCCTCAGGTAATGATTCTTGAGGATGGGCGTACGGTTCTTGAAGAGGCTGAAATGGCCTTCAATTCTATCTTTGAACTTCAAGAGGAAATAGAAAAAATAAACATAGCCTTAACCGAGCGGACAGATTATGAATCGGACGAATATCAACGTTTGATCGACGATTTGACCCACAAAAGTGAACGTTTGGCCATGACGGATGTAAATAACTACAAGGCCGAAGTTGAAAAGACATTGCTGGGTCTCGGATTTACCCGTTCTGATTTTGACAGGATGACAGGAGAGTTCAGCGGAGGTTGGCGTATGCGTATTGAGTTAGCCAAATTGCTTCTGCAGCATCCCGATGTCTTATTGCTTGATGAACCGACCAATCACCTTGACATCGTGTCCATTCAATGGCTGGAAAATTTTCTTGCAAGTCATTCCAATGCCTTGATACTTGTTTCCCATGACCGTGCATTCTTAAATGCAGTAACTACCAGAACCATTGAGATCTCTCTTGGAAAGATATATGACTATAAAGTATCTTATGATAAATATAGGGAACTTCGCAAGGAGTATCGTGAACAGCAGATGCGTTCCTATGAGAATCAACAGAAGCAGATACATGATATAGAAGATTTTATTGAACGTTTCCGCTATAAACCAACTAAAGCCGTACAGGTGCAATCACGTATCAAGCAACTTGATAAGATGGTGCGTCTGGAAGTTGATGAAGTGGATAATTCATCGCTGAACCTAAGATTCCCTCCTGCACCCCGATCAGGAAACTTCCCTTTAGTTATTGAGGAGTTGCGTAAGGATTATGGAAAACATACTATTTTTAATCACGTAAACCTTACCCTCAAACGAGGCGATAAAGTAGGCTTTGTCGGTAAGAACGGAGAAGGAAAGTCTACACTGGTGAAATGTATTCTTGGAGAAATTCCTTATACGGGCTCTCTGAAACTTGGACATAATGTAAAGATCGGTTATTTTGCCCAGAATCAGGCGAGTTTGCTGGATGGAGAGGTAACTGTTTTTGACACCATTGATAAAGTTGCTGTTGGTGATATCCGTACAAGAATCCGTGATATTCTCGGTGCTTTCATGTTCGGGGGAGACGCCTCCGACAAGAAAGTAAAGGTGCTATCCGGTGGAGAACGCAGTCGTCTGGCTATGATTCGTCTGTTGCTGGAACCTGTAAACTTGCTGGTGCTCGATGAGCCAACCAACCATCTCGATTTGCAAACAAAGGACGTTCTGAAGAGAGCAATTAAGGATTTTGACGGTACGGTGATTATTGTCTCCCATGACCGTGAATTCATGGACGGTTTGGTTGACAAGATTTATGAATTCGGAGATGGTAAAGTGCGTGAGCACCTGGGTGGTATTCGCTATTTTCTTGAAAAGAAAAAGATGGAGAATCTGCAGGAACTTGAAACGCAAACAACTGTTAGTCAAGCTGAGGCCATGGAAAAAGCACCTTCTGAAAATAAACTCTCTTATGAGGCCAGAAAAGAGTATAACAAACAAATTAAACGTCTTGAAAAGAAAGTAGCAGAATGTGAGTCGAATATTGAAAGCCTTGAGAAGCAAGTTGGCCAGACCGAAGAAAAGCTCATGTCTTCAGAAAGTTCCGACAATCTTGCCCTTCGGCAAATCCATGCCAAGGTGAAAAAAGAACTCGAAAGTAATATGGCCGAATGGGAGAATGCCACTCTTAAGCTGGAGGAGCTTAAGAAATCAAATCAAAAATATTGAAGCACATAATTCTGAGAAAATTTTGATAAATATGAAATTATATATATCTTTCGCCCCGCAAAAGCCTATAGAGTAGACACTCTTGCCTGATTTATCAGATTAAATTTCTAATTATTTATATTCTAATCCTAAATTTGTAATGCTATGAAAAAATTACTTTCTGTATCTGTTTTTCTTCTTATGGCTGTCTGCGGTTTTGCTGCAGGTTTTGACGGAACATGGACCTCAAAAATGCAAGGTCAAGATGGTAACGAAATGGAAATGAAGCTTGTGATTAAGGTGGATGGTGAAAAAATAACTGCATCCCTGAACATGCCCAATGGCGATATGCCTTTCACAAATATTGTGAAAAAAGACAATACGTTGACTATGGAAATGAAAATGGGTGATCAGACCATGAAACAAGTTCTGACCCTGAAAGATGAAAACACGGCTATTCTTAAGATGATTGATTCTCCTATGGGTGATCGTGAAATGACATTTACAAAACAAAAATAATAAAGTTTCTTTTCTGTCATTCGGTTTGTTGAAAATGGTACTTGACAGATAATACAGAGGAGTTTTTGAAATATAAAGATGAGCTTTAGCGGTTTTCTGCCGAAGCTCATTTTTTATGATGGTATATGACTAAAGAATATTTACGGATCGATCCTGTTTTTGATCGTTTGCTTTTGTTAAAAATAAACAGGAATCTTCTGAAAAGCAATATCTTTGCCATTGTTTTATTAAGTAAAATTGATAATGAAGTTGTATCCTTTAAAATTTGATCCTATCCTTAAGCATAATATTTGGGGAGGGAGTGAAATAGGTCATTATAAGAATCTTCATGTCCAGGAATCCGGAATAGGAGAGAGCTGGGAGCTTTCCCAAGTACCGGAATCGGTTTCCATTGTTGCGAATGGTAACCTGAAAGGCAAAAGTTTGACAGAACTGATTGAAGCTGAACCAAATGCTTTACTTGGAAGGTCTGTTCACGAACGCTTTGGCAATAAATTTCCACTTTTGATAAAGTTCATAGATGCAGAGGAAGACCTTTCCATTCAGGTTCATCCAAATGATGAGCTGGCTCTTCAGCGTCACAACTCGTTCGGGAAAACGGAAATGTGGTATGTTATTAATTCAAAGCCTGGTTCAAAATTGATAGCGGGTTTTTCCCAACAAATTGATAAGAATGAATACGAAAGCCGGATTAAAGATAACAGCATAGAAGAAGTTTTGCAAAGTTTTGTGGTTAAGGCCGGAGATGTTTTCTTTTTACCTGCCGGTCGCATTCATGCTATCGGAGCCGGCTTGTTTCTTGCTGAGATTCAGCAGAGTTCCGACATTACTTACCGTTTGTATGACTACAACCGTAAAGATGCACAGGGTAAATGCAGGGAATTGCACACCGAACTGGCAAAGGATGCGATTGATTATAACCTCTATCCCGACTTGAGGACTTCCTATAAGCCGATAGAAAACGAAGCTGTTCTTCTCGTGAACTGTTCTTACTTTACGACAAATCGGATACTTTTGAAGAACAGAAAGAAGATTGGCAAAGAAGTGACAACCGAATGCAGGGAATTGGAACGGGATTATTCCAGCCTGGAAAGCTTTGTCGTATATATTTGTATGCAGGGAGAAGGAACCATTTCTTATGGACAAAATTCCTCAATTTCCATTTGTCAGGGTGAAACAGTTCTACTGCCGGCTTGTATTGAAAGAACAACATTAAGTACCAATGCTGAACTATTGTTGTTGGAAACCTTTATCCTTTGAATTTTAATTTACGACTGATCGATTAATATGAGAAATAAATTATTGATTCTGTTTTCTTTGACTGTGGCTTTTGTCGCTTGTACTCCAAAAGTTAAAACGGGTTATGTAAAGATTCCTACGGTGACAGAGAATGCGCTTTCCGGTGTGAAATTGCTTTCACCGGATTCTCCGACAACAAAGCTTTACTATGAAGAAGCAGGAGAAGGTGAACCTCTGATTCTTTTACATGCTGAGTTTATGGATTGTCGCATGTGGGATGCGCAGTTCCTTAAACTGGCAAAACATTTTCGCGTAATTCGCTATGATCTTCGTGGTTATGGAAAATCTGACATGCCTGAAGTAGGGCAGGGTTTTCTTCAGGCTGATGATCTGAAAAACTTTATGGATGCAATGGGTATAAAGAAAGCGCATTTCGCAGGTGTTTCCCTGGGAGGAATGACGCTGGCGGAATTTATTGCGTTATATCCGGAGCGTGTGCTCTCAGCTACCATTACTTCCGGAGCATTGGATAATTATCCAAACCGTGCAACAATGCCGAAACCGATTTTAAAGTTTTACAACGATACTGTTTTTTCTTTAAGCACACAGCAGGCAAACAAGAATAGAATTCGTGGTTTGGATGATTTCAAAAAGGAATGGAAATCAAACATGCGTTCTATGGGTGGACAGCATTATCGTAAAATCGTCAAAAAGGTTGATGGAATGATCGATGACTGTAAATGCTGGCAGCTGGTTAATCCGGTAACAGATGCCTTTATAGGTCTGCAGGCCGATAGTTTGCTGTCTGTTCAGAAAATACATCCACCGGTTCTTTTATTGATAGGGCAATTTGATACTCCTGTAAGCAAGAAGTCTATGCAGCGTATGGCTGCTCTTTGTCCGGAAGCAAAAATAGAAATTCTTCATGAAGCCGGTCATTTGACCAACATGGAGTCTCCCGATGAATTTTTTGATAAGTTACTCGATTTTATTCAGTCTACTAAACATTAAAAGAAATGCCACGTTTGAAAAACAGATTATTTACAATTGCAATGTTGATTGTTACACTTGCTTTGCCAAATCCTGTCAGTGCATCTGTTATTTCTTATAAAAAAGAGAATAATGGTGTCCTTTTTAAATTGGACAAAGGGCTACTGAACGTCAAAGTTTGCAAAAACAATATAGTCGAAGTCAAATACACCGTGTTGTCTGAGTTTCCTTCCAGAACCTCATTGGTAGTAACAAATAAATGGGAAAAGACGCCAACGTTCACCGTTATGGATGCAAATGGCAATATCCTAATCTCGACTGCAAGTCTTAGGATTCAAGTTAATAAAAAGAACAACGGCATTTCGTTTCTTGATCTGCACGGTTCTTCCATTCTTGCCGAAGATGGAATCAATGGAACGACAATGACAAAGGCAACGGTTGCAGGTATTCAGACTTACAATTGCAGTACGGCGTTTGACTCGCCTTCAAACGAAGCGTTATATGGGTTGGGTTGTCATCCGGAAGATTCCCTTGCAATCAATTATAAAGGCCGTAATCAGGATCTGGCTATTCGGTATATGACGGGTGCAATTCCTGTGCTTTTGTCAAATAGGGGTTACGGACTTATGTGGGATAACTATTCGGCATCCAACTTCTATGGAGCTGTGGTCGGCAATACAAAATACAAATATGTATCGGAAAGTGGCGATTTGGTAGATTACTATTTTATTTACGGTCCAAACTTCGATCGAATTATCGCATCGTATCGTGAAGCTACGGGAACGGCTCCGATGTTTCCCAAATGGTCATTCGGACTTTTTCAGTCACAAGACAGGTATAAGAGTCAGGCCGAGATTTTGTCAGTCAAAGACAACTATCGCAAAAACAACATTCCGGTAGATTGTATTGTTCAGGATTGGTATTACTGGGAACCAAATGTAATCGGTTCGCACGTCATGTGGCCTGCACGTTATCCGAATCCAAAAGAGATGGTTGACGAATTGCATAAAGCGCATATTAGTGCCATGATCTCTATATGGCCTGTTATGGCGAAAGGCACAGCCAATTATGATGCCATGTTGAAGGCCGGCAATCTTACAACAATTACCTGGGACAATGTTATGACACACACAATGGATTCTTACTACGATCCATACAGCTTTAAATCGCGTCAGATGTACTGGGAACAAGCCCGGGACAGCCTGATAGCACGGGACGGATGGGATGCCTGGTGGGTGGACCAATGTGAACCGGACAATGGTACGCTCCTTGATGAAAGGAGACAATGCACTTTCGCAATGGGTAGAGGTATTGATTACTTCAATACTTATTCTTTGATGCACACAACAGGTTTATATAATAACTGGAGAAAAGACATACCCGGGAAACGAGCTATATTTCTCGTGCGTCAGGCATTTGCAGGACAGCAAAGAAATTCCGCAACTTTATGGTCATCGGATATAACCTGTACCTGGAAAGCCTTCAAAAGCCAGGTTCCGCAAGGTATTAATGCCTGTGCTTCCGGAATACCTTATTGGACGTCCGATATCGGAGGCTATCATTTGAATTGGTCAGCTCCCAATTGGTCAACGTCTGCTAACAGGGAATTGTTTACCCGCTGGTTTCAGTTTGGAACATTTTGCCCTATCTTCAGAATACATGGAAAAGGAGAAAGAGCCTTATTCTCTGATAACTGGGATACGAAGACAAAAGCCATTTTGTTGACTTACGACAACCTGCGTTATCGTCTATTGCCTTACATTTATTCCCTTTCCTGGAAAGTAACCAATGAAGGTTATACGATTATGCGTTCGCTTGCCTTCGATTTCAGAAATGATCCCAACATTAATAATATTCCTGACGAATATATGTTTGGGCCTGCATTTCTCGTAAGTCCGGTCACACATAGCATGCTTAATCAAAAAGGTGAAACCAAGGCTACCAGAAAAGTATATCTCGCGAAATCGGCAACGTGGTTTGATTTCTGGACAGGGAAAACCTATAAAGGAGGACAAACCATTGAGGCCAATGCTCCTATTGAAACATTGCCCCTCTTTGTAAAGGCCGGATCTATTATTCCCTTCGGGCCATTTATGCAATATGCAACCGAGAAGAAAGCCGATTCTCTTGAAATTCGCATTTATCCGGGCGCAAACGGAAGCTTTACGCTTTACGAAGATGAGAATGACAGCTACAATTACGAAAAGAACATTTTCTCTACCATATCTTTTAAATGGAACAATGCCAAAAGCGAATTAACGATAGACAAGAGAAAAGGTTCGTTTCCCGGAATGCTTCAAAACCGTATTTTTAGGATTGTTGTAGTCGGCAGGTCGAAAGGGACAGGCATAGATATAACTCAAGTCCCGGAAAAAACGATTCAATACAATGGTGCTTTGCAAACAATTAAATTGCATTCGAAACAGGAGTAAGTGTTTATAAACACCTTATGATGTTTCGTAATTACAGAAGGTGACTTACCATTTAGATGTGCATCTAAATAGTCCAGAGATGTGCATCTAAATAGCAGATCAAAGAGCGTAGTTTAATCATCCACCCTCTTGTTTTTTCGATATTAAGATATGTTCTTAAATATCAATTGTCTGCTTGTAATAAAAAAGCCGGTTGAACATTATGCTCAACCGGCTTTTTAAATATAAATATATTAGCTTTTCAGATACGCAACTGGAATTCTGATTTTATTTCTTTTTCCAGAGGTGGGTCATTTCTTCCAGTGTTTTACCTTTTGTTTCCGGTACCATTTTCCAAACAAAGATAAAGGAAATGAAGCTCATTACGCCATACAGGCAGTAGGTGAACGTTACACTGATACTTGTCAGTACAGGGAAGGTGGCCGATACGGCAAAGTTGGCTATCCACTGTGCAGCAACCGCTATGGCAATGGCCTTTCCACGTATAGTGTTCGGGAAGATCTCAGAAATCAATACCCAGCAGATGGGGCCCCATGACATCATAAAAGAAGCTGTGAAGAGGACAATAAAGATCAACGTGCTTACGCCAATTACCTTGTAAAAGGCCAGGATGCCGATGGCAAACATTCCAACAGCCATACCGAGTGAACCAATTATCAAAAGAGGCTTACGCCCGAACTTGTCAACGGTAAGAATGGCTACCAGCGTGAAGGCAAGATTGACGACACCCATAATAACTGTTTGGTACATCGCCGCATTGGCTCCAAATCCAAGACCTTTGAAAATGGTTGGCGCATAATAAAGAACGACGTTGATACCGCAGGCTTGCTGAAAAACAGAAAGTAAAATACCAATTATTAAAACTTTCCATCCGTAGGTAAGTAGCTTCTCAACTTTTTCGTGAGCGGAATTCTTGATGTCAGCTAATATTTCTCCTGCTGCAGTCGAACCATTGATTTTAGAGAGAATATGTAATGCCTTTTGCTCTTGCCCTGCCAAAGCCAGATAACGGGGTGTTTCAGGAACAAATGCCAGCAATAATCCGAACAAGGCAGCCGGTACAGCATTGGATGCAAACATATAGCGCCATCCTGTTGCGTCGATCCATTCAGAAGATTTTCCATTTGTAATGAAATAATTTACGAAATAAACGACCAACATACCGAAGATGATAGCGAACTGATTCCAGGAAACCAGTTTTCCCCGGATATTTGCCGGAGCAATTTCAGCAATATACATTGGACAGATAGCTGAAGCGAGCCCAACACCGATACCTCCAACAATACGATATAAGTTGAATGCAATCAGTACAGCAAAAGAGCCATCACCATGGTGGAAGAACAGGGCTTCCGGGTGAGATGCTCCGACAGATGACAGGAAAAACAAGATAGCGGCTATGAAAAGTGATTTTTTCCGACCGATATTTGAAGCGAAAATGCCTGATATGGCACTACCGATGATACAACCGATGAGGGCACTTGAGACGGTGGCTCCAAGATAGAAGCTGGATATATCGCCAAATGTTTCAGGGTTCAGATGAAAAAAAACTTTTAATGAATCAACGGCACCGGAGATGACAGCTGTGTCATATCCAAATAACAAACCTCCGAGGGTAGCTACCAATGTGATGCCAAAAATGTAAGATTTACTTCCTTTCTGTGCTTCCATGATTTTTTAATGAACTTATTTTAATGTTTTTAATATAAATCGTATGCAAATAAACATTTTTTTATCGTCATTTGCTATTTTTCGAATTTAAAAAACTGATATATAATAATTTAAAAACATCACATATATACAATAACTTACTTGGTCAATATTTCTATATTTCAGATATATAGCGCAAAGTTTTTATCGTAATAATAACAATAAGCCAATACGTTAAATAATGTCAACAACCGTTTGGAGGCCAAACAAATTCAAAATAGGAGGCAGTGGTTAACTTCCCTGATATCTTTGATGTGCAGGATATGGAGGTATACATTTGTTTGACCATTGTGGAAAGTTTGTAACTTTTTTATTAAGAACAGAATATTGAGCGATTGGTTTGTAAATGATTGGAATTTCAAATCTCTTTCTATATCTTTATTGCGATTTAGAAATAGAAGTTTACCTTTTACACAAGAAATCCAGGACAATTCATGAAGAACAATCTATCCCATGCGCAAATAGAGACATTATCAACTATTTCCAAGGGTCGACACAGAACAAATCTGTTTAAAAATTACGAACAAAGGACGTTGGCTTTTTTAGTACAGCATCTTCCTTCGTGGATGAGCCCAAATAAGCTTACGTTTATAGGTTTTATTGGCAGTCTGATAACAATGTTGAGCTTTATATTAGCCAAATACGTTCAGAGGGAGTATCTTTTAATCGGTGTTTTGGGGTTTGCCATAAATTGGTTTGGCGATTCCCTGGATGGAAGGTTTGCATACTATAGCAAGCACCCCCGCAAATGGTACGGGTTTGCTCTGGATATTACAATCGATTGGATTACCACTATTTTGATAGGTATTGGCTATGTGGTTTATACAGATGGTGTTTGGGAACTGCTTGGATTCGGTTTTGTTGTAATGTATGGCTGGGCAATGATTACAATCCTGTTAAAATATAAAATAACAGATAAATACACCATAGATACCGGCTTGTTTGGACCAACAGAGGCGAGAATTATTATTTCCCTTATCCTTGTACTCGAAGTATTATTTAAAGACTCTATTATATATTCTGCCATTTTTGCTTGTGTCTTTTTGTTTATTGTCGATATCATTGATACTTTAAATTTATTGCATCTTGCTAATGAAAAAGATATTGCCGAAAGGTTGAAATGATTGAATCTATTCAAATTTGAATATTGAAAACGAAAGTTATTGATTTAGAAGATATGGAAAGCTTGTCTCCGCTTTTCAGAGGAAAAACGGGACATCAGTTCGGAAGATTCATCATGCGTCTATTTGCAATAGATAAGGTGAATGCCTTGTATGAAAGATCCAGCGATCTTACCGGTGTGGATTTTGCTGATAGCTTATTGAAAGATTTAGGCGTAAAATATCAAATTGGCAATGCCGAACGGTTGCAGCAGTTACCGGAAGGAGCCTTTATTACGGTCTCTAACCATCCTTATGGTGGGATAGACGGAGTTATGCTGATAGACTTAATGGCTGGAGCCCGTTCTGATTACAGGATAATGGTCAACAAACTATTGTCTTATGTCCGGACAATGGATGAAAATTTCATTTCAGTCACTCCCCGGGGAAACAAAAAAGAGTTCAATTTTTCAAATATTAATGGTATTCGTGAAACCTTGAAACATTTGGAGGAAGGTCACCCGGTTGGCTTTTTCCCATCGGGAGCGGTGTCGGATTTCAGTCTGAAAGACTTACGTGTCAGGGATCGCGAATGGCAAAAAAGTATTATCAAACTGATTCAATTGGCAAAAGTACCAATTGTACCGATTCGTTTTTTCGATATAAACTCTCCGCTTTTTTATTTTCTTGGCTTGATTAACTGGAGAATTCGTCTGATAAGAATGCCTTATGAGCTTTTTAATAAGTGGAAACAGCAACCTCGCATCGGAATTGGCAAAATAATAACTGTTGAGGAACAGGAACAGTTCAAAAACTATCGGTCTTTGCGAGCCTTCCTGCGTAAAACAGTCTATGATATGCCAAAACCAACTTCCTTCATTTTCGGATCTGATTTGAAGCCCCAAATGAAAACTTCAATTTAATATCTTAGGGCTGAATTCCACGTCGCTCTGTTACGGAATAGGGTTTAGAGCTTGCACTTTGGCTCGTACCTTCTCTAATCCGTTTTTCGCCATTTTTGCTTTTTCTGCATAAGGTTGCATTAGTAGGTCTGACTTTGGAGGCTTTGCGTTTTGCTGGTATACCTTATATATATAGGTGTATAGTTTTTGGTGGAAGCATACTTGTGGCTCTGCTGTTTGACTTTTTTTCTGTCTGTATTTCCTTGCGACGCTTTCGTTGTCCAGCGGCATGGCATTCCGGCTCCTGTTCGCCCGTCCTTGTGAATGCTTGATTCCTGCGCTATTTGTTTGTCTCTTCCAGAGCCTTCACAAAATAGCATTGCAGTCATCTACGCATTCACTGCGTCCGTTCTCAAGGTCGCTGTCAACCATACCACTGGACGCCGTCCGCTTTTCGGGATGGTTTATATTGTTACAACTGACAAAACTTCGATTCAATTTAATCAAGATTATAACGTCAAAATAGGATTCTCTATCTGAAGTGGTTTTGTGTGAAAATTGTGAGCCAAAAGCAGAGGCAATTGCTATTGAATGCCCATAAACGAAGCAATTTTCATTATTTATGGTCATTATATTGTTAGGCTAATGAAGTCTTTCTGATGCCTCAGTCATTGACCAGCGATATTTACTTATTTATTTCTTTATTTTATGTGCATATTTATTATATAAAATTCGTCGTTATTACTATATTTACCAAACCTTATTCATTGTTCAAGGCCTGGAGAGAATCGAACTTTTAGAATTCATTGATAAATTCATAGATGAAGAACTAAAAGTTAATTATTGGATCTATGAGAAACATGATACGCCTTTTGATACTCTTCTTCTGTAGCATTAGCTCCCTAACTATCGCCCAGCAGGATACCTTTACCCAAAAGCTGATGTCTTTTGTAAAGAATATTAATACCTTCAACCGCCTCCATCCGCAGGAAAAGACATACCTTCATTTTGACAATACAGGCTATTACGTCGGTGAGACCATCTGGTTTAAAGCATACGTTGTCGCTGCAGAACAGAACAAACCGACAGAACTAAGCCGGATACTGTACGTGGAACTCGTGTCGCCGGAAGGCTTTGTGGTTGAAACCCAAAAGCTAAAAATTGAGAATGGGCAATGTCATGGAGCGTTTCTTTTGAAGGATACCCTTTATGCCGGATATTATGAGGTTAGAGCCTATACGGCGAATATGTTAAACTTTGGAGAGGATAGGTCTGCCAAAGGTTTACTAATATGGAGGCCTTTAAGCTCAGTGTTTTTAAATAAGAATGATAAATATGGACGCACATGGAATTACGGAAATGATGACATCTTTTCACGCGTGCTTCCCGTCTATGATAAACCATCGAAGGAAGGAGACTATAACGAGAAGACCATGCGTGAGCGTCCCCGGATGGAAGAAGCTTTTGAAAAGAAAAAGGAGAAATCGGAAATAATTGAAGTCTCCTTTTATCCGGAAGGTGGCAATCTGATCAATGGCGTTACGTCGAAAATAGCGTTTAAGGCCGTCAATGAAAAAGGAGAAGACCTTGTAGTGAACGGAAGTATACGCGATTCAAAAGGTGAAGAAGTAACAACCTTTAATACCATCCATGATGGAACCGGGGCCTTTTATTTGTGTCCGCAGGAGAAAACATATACGGCAAAAGTGCGTTATAAAGACAAGGCGTATACCTTTGATCTGCCGAAAAGCCTTTCTTCAGGATATGTCATGACCTTGGACAATCTGCCTGAAGATCATCTGCTCGTCCAGATTGAGAAGAGTCCCGACATGATGTCTCAAATCCTCGGGCTTTCTATATCCTGTCGCGGCAGGGTATACTTTTTCGATACACTACAGGTATCTTCAAACGGAGAGCCTTATATATTGAAACTTCCAAAGAGCCGATTTCCATCGGGTGTCAACCAGCTAACACTGTTTAACGCACAGGGGGATATTCTGTCCGATCGTCTTTTTTTTATAGATCATCAGGAATATAATCGACTTTCCTTCAAGGCAACCAAAAGCAAAGCATTCTATCAACCCTTCGAAAAGGTTGATATCGATTTTCAGTTGAAGGATACTATCGGGAATCCCATAGAAAGTGATTTCTCCCTGGCTGTCAGGGATGAGTCAACCGAAGATATTACGTACAATACGGAAAATATCCAGACCAATCTGTTATTGTCATCTGACCTGAAGGGCTTTATAAAAGATCCGGCCTACTATTTTGCATCAGCGGACAGGCAGCACAGATTAGATCTCGACCTGCTGCTAATGACACAGGGCTGGCTCCGATATTCATGGAGACAGGAAGCCGGGTTAATAGGATTTAAGAATAAATATGAGATAGAAAACGGACTTGCCATAAAAGGCAGTGTCGTGTCCGTTCTCACATTTGGAAGATATAAAGAGAACAGCACCTTTAAAACGGAGAAGGACGTTGCCGTGAATGTTGAGTGGTCAATAGACGGCCACTTTCTGAAGGATTCCAGCTTTACTGAAAGCAACGGTAAATACTACATTCCTGTAAATGACTTTAAAGGGAAGGTTGACTTATGCCTTAAAACTTTCCGGAAAGGGAAACATGATCAATTTCTTATCCAGCAGGATCGCGTTATCTCACCTGAACCTCTTTTCTATTCTTTCTATGAGATATCGATACCAAATACAATCTTAGCGACAGGATATAAAGCGAATGTCCAACCAGAGATTGCAGGGCAGTCCTTATCTGAAGTGACCGTAAAGGCAAAGGCCCACAAGAGGAACAATATTGATTTTTCCCACCCGACAATTTGTTTAAATTATCAAGATGTAATTGATCTTGCGTTGGATACTGATCCTATTTTCAATTTTCGTGATTTCCATCGTATTGATGGCCCACTTACTCTGGATTTTTGGCTTACAAATAGCCTGGGCCCAAGTTTGAAAAGATTCTCTAAATTAGGATACTCTCGTATGCTAAATCTGGAAAATTGTCATGAACCTGAAAATGTTGAAACGATCACAGTTTATAAAGATATCAATAGCAGAGAGTACAATATGGAACATGGTGTTTATGACTTATTTGAGTTTTCTGATGTTTGGGGCATATTTGGTGCTGTAGACTACCCTATAGAAACGTATATTTCCTTTAACAGCTACAAAAACGGATATAGCCGCCCCAGGAACACACCAGGTCTACGCTATACAACCATGCAGGGATATTCTTATGTGAAAGACTTTTACAGCCCAACGTATGACAATGCAAGCTTGCCGAAGGAAAAGGACTT
>Ga0302286_10000025_pt1 | contig 133839 bp, 101 predicted proteins | sample III_Fen_E2_3_FD_198765 | JGI IMG/M metagenome (GOLD analysis project Ga0302286, IMG submission 198765) | Peat permafrost microbial communities from Stordalen Mire near Abisko, Sweden - III_Fen_E2_3 | ecosystem: Environmental > Terrestrial > Soil > Wetlands > Permafrost | place: Sweden...
CTTCGGAAACCAGAGGCCGTCATACTCCCGCGAGGGATTCTTTAATCTTGTCATTCTAAACTTGAACATTGGTTTTTGTTTTTTTGTCGTTGTCGTCACCGGTACGGGGATAAATCGTTTATGATGAACACCTTATTGGTTATTGAGGGAGATCCGCACTGTCACATTTTGTCATGGTGTCGTCACAGCAGAGTTTCTGATGACGTAGCATTCTGAGGCGGTGCGGCTGTATTTGTGCTTGAAACTCTTGATCTGGGCGTAGAGGTCATCGAGCGGGATCTCTTTCGATTTCCACTCGGATTTATTGTTGAAGTAGTAGAACTTAATTTTCATTTCTTTGTGAGTACAAACGAAACAAAGAAAAACGCAAACACGCTCAGAAGCTACTTCGCTCTGTCGAGAAGCTAAAAAAAAGAACGCCTTCCGCTGCGCTCCACTTGAACGCCTTTTTTTCTTAAAGCTTCTCTCTGTCGCTACGCTTAACGCTTCTTCCGCTATTGTTTGCGGCTGCGCCTCATTATCGCTACGCCTCATAAGAAAGCAATCTCTTGAAATGAAAGATCCACCAGGAGAAACATCCACAAGGAAAACACCCGTCAAGACTATTCCGTTTAGGGCTTTGATGCCCGGCCAAACGGCACTGAGCAGTGTAGCAAAGCGGAATCTGCGGTTAAGTCTCTCCCATGTGGGAGAGATTTAGAGAGGGTAGACAGCCCCTTTTTAGAATCAAAGGGGCCTTGGGGATAAGGATAAATTCAATATAAACTATAAAGAATCACAATCCATAGAATGTTCGTTTTACGAAAATGAGCATTCTTATTCCCCAGTCGATGGAGCGTCAAAGTCTAAGGACTGCTCCCTGCTTCACGGAGCATTGCTCTTACTTTGGCGGAGCATATCTCTGCAAGGCAAAAACAGCAGAATTTGAGCTCTAGAGCTATGTCCAACAGGTTCGTTTTGATGCTGATCAGGCTCTTTCTGAATATCTTTTTGTGACGTTCGAGCGTTATTTTGTGACGGTCGGGACGGTCGTTATATAATATGATCATCTTGTTGGTCAGATGTTTATACTGTCTGGTGTGACGACAGCGGTGATTTTTTAAAAAGTTGTTTTAAGAAGGTTGGGGCTAGGTCAAGCCTCAGCCCCTGATCTTACGCTGGTTGTAGGTGCACAGGTGTTCGCGAAGGATATTTCTTAGTCCCAGCACTGGCGTTTTTCGTTCCATTCCATCATCACATCCATGCAGGCAGGAGCATCCATCGGGATGATCTCACCGTGGGGGCCACGACGGCGCCCATCCCTGTCGATACTGCCGAAGCCTTCGAAAGGCCGTTTGTTCCGTTGTTCCGACTTCTTCAACTCCTCGCCGCGGAGCATGGCGTTGATCTTCAGGTTCAGCTCATGGCGCGGAGGTTTCCCTGGGCGGACCCAGTTGACGAAGTAGCGTTTGGCACGCGACTCATTAAAAGGCTCGCCGTCATCATAAGAGCCGTTCATCTCGATCTCCTCGACAAAGCGCTGTCGGACGAAATCACGGATCACCTTGTCTGAGCTGATTCTGATCTGCATCTGGTTTTCGACGGTCGAAAGCCATCTAGGCATCGAAAAGATCTTCTCCACTACATCATGAAAATCCGTGGTCGTCGTGGTGGACTTTTGTAGTCCTCGAAAGATGATCCGGCGTTTCCCCTCCCGCCATCAGGCGGGAGGGAGGGAATGATATGTCTGGGTTGCAGCCTTAATACAGGCGCCGAACCATCACACACTGATTTTTTTTGTTCCATAAGCATACTTTCAGAAGGGAGTGATTTGCCCTTTCTGTAGGTACAAAGGTACGAAGATGAAAGGGAGAGAGCAAGAAAAAAGTGGTATGAAAACATACCACTTTTTCCTTATTTTGCCTTTTTTTCATGAAAACGGTCTTTTTTTCATACAAGTGCTAATTGTCTGCTTTTATAGGAAAATTGCCTGCAAAAAATCTGGAATAAATCACCACTTATGCCTCAACGCATATTTCACGAGTAGTATCAGCACAGGCACCTCTATCAGCGGGCCGATGACAGCCGCGAAAGCTTCGCCTGAATTTATTCCGAACACGGCGATAGATACGGCGATGGCAAGTTCGAAGTTGTTGCCTGTGGCAGTGAATGCTATCGAGGCCGATTTATCATAAGGTACACCAATATGCCTGGTGAACCAGAATGAGGAGAAAAACATGATGGCGAAATATAATATGAGCGGTATGGCAATGAGCATCACATCAAAGGGGAGTTTTACAATATACTCACCTTTGTATGAGAACATCACAACGATCGTAAACAGTAAGGCAATAAGCGTTATCGGACTTATCTTAGGGACGAAATGATCGTAATACCAACTGTTGCCTTTCCAGCTGCGAAGTACTCGCCTCACGATATAACCTGCGGCAAAAGGTATGCCGAGATACACAAGTACACTCTTAGCGATCATACCCATCGTAATATTCCTAACGGCATCTGTGGATGGAAGTCCTATCCAGTCGGGGAATATGGCAATAAAGAAATAGGCATAGACGGAATAAAATAGTACCTGAAATATACTGTTGAGAGCCACAAGTCCGGCACCATATTCGCTACTGCCCTTCGCGAGGTCGTTCCACACCAGCACCATTGCGATGCAGCGTGCCAGTCCTATCATCATGAGTCCGTACATGTATTCAGGATGAGCATGAAGGAATAACGCCGAAAGGGCAAACATCAGTACCGGGCCGATAATCCAGTTTAACACCAGCGATATAACAAGAACCCTCTTGTCGGCAAAGACATTGCCCAACTCCTCATATTTTACCTTTGCCAGTGGTGGGAACATCATCAAGATCAGTCCTACCGCCAATGGTATATTCGTGGAGCCTACTTCAAAATGTCCCCAGAATTTCACTATCCCAGGGCAAAAATACCCTACACCAACACCGATAAACATCGCTAGGAATATCCACAGCGTAAGGTACCGGTCTAAAAAATTCAATTTTTTCATATTGTTAATCCTCCGAATTGTCACAATTAAAAGCACACGTGATTTCTCTAGTGTAAAAGGTGAAGAATCTGTTTTTTATCTCATTTCTAACACGGCGAAATTCGCTCATCACAAATTCATCGTCACCTGTAATGGCAGCTGGGTCATCAAAACCGAAATGCAAACGGTGTTTAACTTTACCGGCAAACATCGGACAGTTTTCATTTGCGCCACCACAGACAGTAATCACATAATCCCACTCTTCGTCCAAATACTGTTTTACGTGCTTTGGATAAGCATTACTGAGATCTATTCCTTCTTCATTCATCACTGCAATAGCTCTTTCATTGACCCTTTCAGCAGGTTCTGTACCTGCAGAAAAGACTTCTAGCTTTTGATCGAATGATGACATAAATGCCTGAGCCATCTGGCTTCGGCAACTATTACCTGTACATAATATCAATATCTTCATGTTCTTTTATAATATGATGTTATACAGATATCCCAACAATATGATAAACAGAGTTATCGTACCGAAGAAGATACCTATCAACTTCCATGTCATTACTTTTTTAAGCATAGTGGCCTCGGGCAGCGACAGTCCTACAACAGCCATCATAAATGAAAGGGCAGTGCCGATGGGCACACCTTTTGCCACAAACACCTCGATGACTGGCACGATACCTGCAGCATTGGCATACATCGGAACCCCTAACACCACCGAAAGCGGAACGGAAAACCAACTACTTTTGGACATGTAATGCTGGAAAAATCCCTCTGGCACATAACCATGAATCAAACCTCCGATAGCTATACCTATGATTACATATAAAAGTACGCCCTTGACGATGCCCCACGAATCTTTAAGGATGGATGGCAGACGGTCTCTGAATTTAACGTTTTCCTTTTCCCAGACAGCTGTCTCTGCTTCTGACGACATCTGAATATTTTTTACCCAGTCGCTTAGATACCGTTCAAGACGCATCTTCCCAAGTACGAAACCACCAATCATGCCCAGTAACATACCGCTGACAACATAGATAATGGTTATCCGGAGTCCAAATGTCCCTAAAAACATTGCCACAGCCACCTCATTCACCAGTGGCGACGTGATCAGGAATGCGAAAGTGACCCCAAGCGGTATTCCGCCTTTTACAAAACCGATAAACAGAGGCACCGAGGAACACGAGCAGAAGGGAGTGATGGCTCCAAAGAGTGACGCAAAGAAATACTGGACTCCATAAAGTTTATGCGTCGTGAGATAAGTACGCAGTCGGTCAATCGGGAAATATGCATTGATAACTCCCATGATTGAACTTATCACGAACAGAAGAATAAGGATCTTCGTCGTATCGTAAAAGAAGAAATCTACTGCCGACCCTATACGTGACTGCGCATCAAGCCCCAACAGACTGTATGCCAACCAGTCGGCTAATTGTTGTAACATAATAACTTTTATTTAAATTCTACAGATAAAATGTATAAGCGTAATAAAGCCCCACTAAGATAAACAAGATGGCAACAATCATATTAAACCATTTCTGGAATATCTTCATACGGTTGTAAAACTTTCCCACTCCAGCCACACTGTAAGCCAGAAACCACGCTACGAATATCACGGGAAGTCCTGTGGCAAACGCAAATACCAGAGGAAGAAAGTATCCTCCTGTGACCTGAGCCGACATAGGTATAAGCATTCCGAAATAAAGCACACCACTAGTTGGGCAGAAAGCCATGGCGAAAAGCATACCGAGAAGCAGACTCCCTAGTGAGCCTTTCAGTTTATCCGATTCCATATTACCCAAGAAGCCGAACTTCGGGAGATTCAGACGGCTGCCGAAGAGCATGAACAATCCTATCACAATCATTGCCGGAGCGATAAGCATCTCACCCCATTTGCTCACACCTTTCTGTATGAAGAACATGTCTTCACCTCTATGGAGTATATAAATGAGTATTGCTCCAAGTACCGAATAAGCAATGATACGCCCTACGGTATAGAGAATGCCATTCCAGAAAATTCGCTGTCTGCTCTCGATGTCACGCCCGATATATCCGATGGCCGTGATATTTGTTGCCAGCGGACACGGACTGATAGCCGTCAGCAGACCGAGCACAAACGCGGTAAGAATCGGAACATTACTATTGTCAAGGATATTCTGCAAGAAGCCCATAACCTGATGTTTTATTTCAATAGTTGATTAATCTTAGTCTTCAGTCCGCTGCGGAAAGCCGGTGTATTATTGCGGGCATTCTCAAATCCGAATGACGTCATGTCATTACGTTTCTCCTTCCCGTTTTTCCACTGGTTGACAAACAATGACGACCATGTGACGTGATACTTTTCACCTATCTTCTCGCCTTCGGCTGTTGAGATATCTATCTCCTTAAACTTCACCTGTCCGGCTTTCACCTGGTTAGCAAAATCCTTGGCAACCACATCCTTTGAGTTATTACCTATTGCGATGCAGGTAGGGCAACGTTGCTTACTATGAAAATACAGCACTTCAACTACGGTCTTATCCTGAACCTTCTTAACAACTTTTTTCGTCTGAGCGTTGGCAGTTCCCACAAAACACATAAGGGCCACCAGCGACATCAATATGATCTTTTTCATACCTTGATTATTTATCTGCTGTTAATATCTGCTTAACTTCTTTCTCTGATATTTTGCCTTTCGCCACCACTTTCTCATCAATCACGAGTGCCGGTAATGACATAACATTGTAATTAAGAATTTTCGCCATATCTTCTTCTTTAACCAAAGAGGCGTCGATACCGAGTTCTTTTACCACTTTCTCTACCGTTGCATACAAAGCCTTGCAGTTGCTGCAACCTGTTCCTAAAATTTTAATTTCCATACTTTGTTTATTTATTAAGTTATTATTTCGTAATTCGCAAAACAACGAACATTACACACAAAATAAAAGCCACACCTAGCAGCAATTATCTTTCTTACCGACACAGTCGCAGAAGAACTTATTAAACATCTGTTTTGCCACCATCCAGTTTTCTCGATTGATACAATATTTTACCTTCGGAGTCTCGATCTCTCCCTGTATCAGTCCCGCATCTTTCAACTCCTTCAAGTGCTGCGATACTGTAGCCTTAGCTATCGGCAACTCATCATGAATATCACCGAAATAGCAAGAATCGCGCTTTACCAGAAAATCGAGTATAGCGATTCGGGCAGGATGTCCGAGAGCCTTTGCAAATCGGGCTATTTGTTCTTGATTAATGGTATAATCTTTCTTGTTTTCTTCCATATATTTTGTTTATTGTTCGCAAATCTACGAACAATAAATTGAATACGACACAATCTGATTATTTATTTAAAATAATTTAAGAGATGAGCCTGCCTAAGAAATGGACTCATTAGTATATGAAAGGACTGTCAACTGTTTAATCCCAAGTACTTCACTCTGCGTTCAAAGTTATCCCGGTCTTCAAGTACACCGTTCTTGATTCGCGCACGATAATTATAGATTGTGTTTACAGAATAATGCAAGAATTCCGCAATCTTAGAACTATCATCTATACCCAAACGAATCAGCGCAAAGATACGTATATCAGTAGATAACCGATCGGAATCTTTCAGATGGATGCGTACTTCCGGCTTAAGCATTTCATTGAAGTCGTTGATAAAATTAGGGAAAAGATGCAAAAAGACAGAATCGAAATTAGCATAAAGTTCATCCAATTCCTTATCCTTGAACTCCGTAGACCTACTTATATTGAAAAGCGACTCGAGTTCTTTGTTCTTCATCTTCTTATTCACCATCTTTCTATAATCATCCAATTTGTCTACATACTGAGAACACAAACTGAGAAATCTCCCGATATACTCTTCCTTCACCCTATTCGATTCGTTCAGTTTCTGATTAGACAAAGCTAGCTTCTGATTCGTGCAAGACAGTTTATGATTGGATGTGTCAAGATCATCATTTGCTTTTAATAAATCACTATTCAGCACGACCAGTTTTTCATTGATCAACTTTAATTCATTACGGGCATCACTCAACTTCTTTTTCTGCCTATAGACAAAAAATAACAAACCGAGTAACATCAACGACATCACACTGACTATGGTGATGAATATGATCAAGGTCTGATTTTGCCGGTTGATCTGTTTCTGATAATTACTATCAATAATAGACAACAGAGGTGATATCTGCCAACTCCTCATACGGGTGCCGAACTTATTGTTACATTCCCATGTGAACCTTATGTATTTAAGCGAGCGGTCTATATCACCTTCTTTATTCAGTATATCAGATAGTTCCCAGAGAGATGCCTGATCCATAACAGCATATTTTATATCAGACATTGCCGATTCGATAAGCCAATACTTGACCATCTGAATATCACCCAGCTTACCATACAACCGGGATCTGTAATACGCCACGATTGCATAGTTCCTGGAACCGGGCTTAACTTTCGCCAAACGCTGATCATTTACTTTCATAGCTTTCTGATATAACCCACGCGAATACAAACTAATCTCCTCACACAACAGATAATCTTCTGAATCTCTGTTCATCACTTGATATACAGAATCCCTATATGCACTTGAAATCATCACATACTTACGTTTCAGATCTTCTAATCTGGTATAATATCCAAGTTCCTGATAGACATGATTATAGGCAATATAATAATCACTCAAGCCATTATCCGGTGTCAGATCTTTCGTGGAGACTTGCTTTAGAATCTGCAATGCCTCTGCATACAATCCTGATGATGAACACTGAAATGCCATAAGTGATTTACATTTACCGACCATATCCTTGCGGTGTATTCTATCAGCCAATCTGATACATTGCTGTAAGTATGAAATTGCTGAATCATTGGTATATGATTTATATTCAAGATACAAATTAAATGACACATCATATTTTGTTTTCTCATCTTTTGTATCTGACAAGAGTACGCGCAATCTTTCAATGCTATTTTCATGATTATCAACATATTGATAAGAATTATCTATCAGATTGTCTAATTGGTTATACATAGACTTGAAATCAATATCACGTGCAAAAATCTGAGCGACAGAAAATTGGAAAAGAAGTGTTATAAAAAAGAATTTCATGTTATTTTTTCATATTATTCATTACGAATGCAAATATAAGATATTTTCACAAGATTCTCTAAAAAAATGAATAATATGAGTTTTTAAATGGTAAAAATAGGTTCCGGTCATCATAATCGCCATTGTGACGACTATGACAAACGACAGAACCCATCAAAATTATCTAATACTACAAACTGTCAATTATGGCATAACTGTGAAGGAAACCGATTTTAGATTAGAACTGTTTGGACCTACCATGAGGTCAAAAGCACCTGGTTCCAACACATCATCCAGATGATAATTATAATACTTCAGGAGGTCCGGAGTGATGTCAAAGGTGATGTCCTTACTCTCGCCGGCTGAGAGATGAACACGCTGGAATCCCTTCAACTCCTTGACGGATCTGGATATGCCCGCTACCTGGTCATGAATATATAACTGTACGATCTCATCCCCATCACGACTACCGGTATTCTTCACATTAATAAAAGCTTTGATGCTGCCGTCAGATGCCATCTTATCACTACTCAGACGAATATCACCATATTCAAATGTGGTATAGCTAAGTCCGTAGCCGAACGGATATAAGGCATCATTTCGTACATCAAGATAATTGCTTGCATATTTACGGAAGTCTTTGATGCCTTCCGGAACAGGTCTGCCTGTTGGAAGATGATTGTAATACAAAGGTTCCTGCCCTGTAGACTGAGGCATGCTGACAGTAAGTTTTCCGCTAGGATTGACATCTCCAAACAAGACATCACCTATAGCATCTGCTGCCTCACTACCACCAAACCATACATTCATGATCGCATGAACATGTTCACTTTCCCATTTCATCACGGTAGCACGGCCTGAGAAGTTTAACAGCACAACGGGTTTGCCTGTGGCTACCAAATCACGGAGCAATGACATCTGTACATCAGGAAGTTCCAAATTAGAACGACTTGAACTTTCGCCCGACATTTCTGCACATTCTCCCATAGCTGCTATGATCACATCAGACTGATTTGCGATCTGCAAGGCTTCTGCTTTCAGTTTCTCATTATCACCACGTGGAATGGTTTTTCCGAACTCGGCTGCCTTTTGCAGAGCCTCATCAGCAGTAAGATTGCTGCCTTGGGCATATAGGATGTCCGCCTTTCCGGCAACAGCCCGCTCGAGCCCTTCTTTCAATGTGGAATATCTGTCCGGTGTATATGCCACGCACCATGTGCCGGCCATATTTGCCCTCGTATTTGCCAAAGGCCCTATCAAGGCTATCTTGCCTTTTTTCTGAAGAGGAAGGATTTGACCTTCATTCCTAAGTAACACGAATGATTCGGCAGCCAACTTGCGTGCTATCGCTCTGTTCTGAGCAGCAAAGATATCCCGTTTACGACGGCTCGCATCAAGGTACTTATATGGGTCTTTGAATAGACCTAACTTATATTTTGCTTCAAGAACGCGTCGGCATGCTATATCGATATCAGCTGTGGTGACTTTTCCTTCAGCTAATGACTGCTCCAAGGTCTTGACAAAACCTTGAGTACACATATCCATGTCTGTACCTGCCTTCAGAGCCATGGCAGAACAATTCTGCAAATCGCCTAAGCCATGATTGGTCATCTCTCCAATAGAGCCATAATCAGTAACCACAAATCCATTAAAATGCCATTGATTGCGCAGCACATCATCAAGCAACCAATTGTTTGCCGTTGCGGGAATTCCATCTACCAGATTAAATGATGACATGACACTGCCAACTCCTGCATCAACGGCAGCCTTATAAGGTGGAAAATATTGATTGTACATTCTGACGCGGCTCATATCCACCGTATTATATTCCTTTCCTGCTTCAACAGCCCCATAAAGAGCAAAATGTTTCAGACAAGCCATGATATTGTCTTTGCCACTATAATCACCCTGATATCCACGTACCATAGCTTCTGCAATACGTGAACCGAGATAGGGGTCTTCACCGGCACCTTCACATACGCGTCCCCAACGTGAATCCAGTGCAATATCCACCATAGGACTAAATGTCCAGTTGATACCGTCTGCACTCGCTTCCTTTGCTGCGACATGAGCACTAAGTTCTATAGCAGGAATATCCCAAGTGGAAGAAATTCCAAGAGGAATCGGGAAAATTGTCTCATAACCATGTATCACGTCCATTCCAACAATCAAAGGTATACCCATACGACTCTTCTTGACGGCAATGTCTTGCAAAGCGCGAATCTTATCGACACCCTTTACATTAAATACACCTCCCATATTACCGTCCACGATATCACCGGCGACTTTAGTATCTACTTGACCTCCGGTTGTTATATCTCCTGCAACCATCAGATTAAGCTGACCTATTTTCTCCTTGAGAGTCATCTTGGACATCAACTCATTGATGTATTCATTCATAGACTTCTGCTGGGCTATACCGGCAGAAGCGATAAGAATTAATGCGAAAGTTATTAAAGATTTTCTCATATCTACTGTAATTTAAACTTTATCTGAAGTGGAAGATTGTCTGATGAGTTTCCAACCAAAGCCTCAAAATCGCCGGCTTCAGATGTCCAGTCCTGCGTTCTGTCATCATAAAAACTTAACGCGCTGTTATCAATAGTGATATCAACATCACGACTTTCTCCTGTCTTCAATTCCACCTTCTTAAATCCCTTTAGTTCCTTATAAGGTCTGTCTAAAGAAGATTTCACGTCATGGATGTACAATTGCACCGTTTCCGAGCCACCACATTTTCCTGTATTCTTAACGTTCACGGTAAAAGTTATATTGCCATCGCGTGAGATTTCGTTAGACGATTCACGTAAATCAGACAACTTGAATGTGGTATAACTAAGTCCATAACCAAAAGCAAATAATGGATGTGTCTTTTCTTTGTCTACCCACCGATAACCTACATATAACCCTTCTTTATATTCCTCATCTATCATCTGATGGTCTGGGCGCCATACTCCCGGGTAAGCATTCAACTTATGTGCACCTACATCCTGTAAAGAGACCGGCCACGTGAAAGGCAGTTTTCCTGAAGGATTAGTATCGCCCGTCAGTACATCCGCCAAAGCGTCTCCTGCTTCAGAACCAATAAACCATCCCTGAACAATAGCCGGTATTTTGTCAGACCAAGGCATAGCAACAGCATTACCTGATATATTCACATAGATAAGATTCTTGTTTGTTTTAGCTAACGATTCTATCACGCGGTTCTGATTGTAAGGCAACTCATAAGATTTCCGGTCATGACCTTCGCAATCCTGATAATCACTCTTATTCAATCCACCAAAGAATATCACATAATCAGCTTTTGCGGCTTTCTGGACAGCATCACGGATAAGTTCATCCGGAGAACGTTTCTCTGTAAGATTCTGACCTGTAGTCACTCCATTGTATGCCCCCGTAGTATCACCTACATATCCTCGCTCGTAATCTATCTGAACGGTATTGCCCAGACGTGATTTCAGACCATCGAGAGGAGAAATCTCACGTTGGGCTTTCAACGAAGACGAACCTCCGCCAACCGTCATCATCTTTATCGCGTTCTCGCCAACAACAAGAATGCGCTTGATCTTGTTGATCTTTATTGGTAAAACATTATTTTTATTTTTTAAAAGCACGATTCCTTCATCTGCCACTTTACGGGCTACGTCATAATGAGACTCAGAACATAAAAAACCCATAGGTTTGTTTGTATTCATCGTTGTTCTGAAGAACAGACGAAGTACACGGCGTACCTTATCGTCAAGTTCTTTTGTGGTATATTTTCCACTCTTTATTCCATCCAAATAGGCCTGAGCCATATAATATGAATCATAAGCGTTCGTCTTACCAACCGAGAGTCCATTGGTCCATGTACCGAATTCCATATCCAACCCGTTTTTTACGGCCTGATCGGTATCATGACATCCACCCCAATCGCTGACAACGACGCCATCAAAGTTCCAGTCACCTTTTAATATCTTCATCAGCAACTCCTCATTATGACAGTTGTGCTGGTTCTTATATAAATTGTAAGCACCCATGACACCCCATGCTTTACCCTCAACGACAGCTGCACGGAACGCAGGAAGATAAATCTCATGCAATGCCCGGTCGCTCACAACGACATTCACCTGATGGCGGTATTCCTCATCATTGTTCATCGCATAATGTTTAACACAGGCTGCTACTCCACACGACTGGAGTCCTTGTATATAGGGGACTACCATCTTACTGCTAAGACAAGGATCTTCACCCATATATTCAAAATTTCGTCCATTCAAAGGTGTTCGATAGATGTTCACACCCGGACCCAGTATCATATCCTTGCCACGATAAAGAGCTTCTTCACCAAGACTCTTACCATAGAAAGATGACATCTGAGGATTCCATGTTGCAGCAAGGCATGTAAGTGCAGGAAAGGCGACGCATGAATCATTTGTTTGTCCGGCCTGTTCCCACTCATCCCAAAGCACATCCGGACGCACACCGTGAGGTCCGTCGTCAGTCCAGAAATCAGGGAATCCCAATCGTTTAACACCAGGTGATGAAAATTTACTCTGCGCATGAATCACAGTAATTTTCTCATTTAGAGTCATCCGGCTTAAGGCATCTTCTATCCGTTGTTCTATGGTTTTCGCTTTATCCTGATATATCGGTATCTGGGCTTGTACAGTGACAGGAAGCAATAGCAGAAATACAATATATACTTTTTTTATCATCACTCATTATTTTTTATTGCTGTTGGAACACACGCACGTAATCTACCTCCATTGTAAGAGGCAAGGCACTATAATCAACACCTTGTGCACCGCCCCAATTGCCACCATAAGCAAGATTAAGTATTACATAGAAAGGATTATTAAACGGCCAGGCACTAACACCTGTACCATCATTTTTATAGGTAAGTATCGTTTCTCCGTCAACATAGAAAATAATTTCGCTGCTTGTCCATTTCATCGCATACAGATGGAAATCAGATTCGGCTGTATCTATTTTCTTATTGCCACTCTCTATAGCGGAACCTCCATTATTATATTTAGTACAATGAATAGTAGAGTAAATAACGTTAGGGTTGTATCCCACTTCTTCCATAATATCAAGCTCGCCACATCCCGGCCATGGATTCGTAGAATAATTATTATTTGCAGGCATCATCCAGAATGCGGGCCATGTGCCCTTACCCTTCGGCAGTTTGATGTTTGCCTCGAAATATCCGTATTTCCAACCTGTTCCGACATTAGCATAAACACGTCCTGAATATATCTTACCGTTATATTTAAAACAGTGTATTTGCAGTTTTCCGTCTTTAATCTCCGTCACCCGGTTTCCGTCAATATTACCATCTACATAGTTCTGAAGCTCATTATTTACCCAACCGGAACTCTGTACCTCATGAGTCCAGTCACTGCTAAGTACGGTTCCTGTATTAAACTCGTCATGCCATACCAGCTTATAACCATCAGGGCCTTTAGGATCAAGATTCGTTTTGCTTTCTTTCTGGATAACCTTAATTATTTTGCGTGCAGCCCCCGCCATCAATGTGATTGTTCCGTTACGTACTTGCGTCGTCGGATTAACATCTGCCGAGACGCTAGCAGTGTTCTGCCCGGAACCGGCACTAGTCTTATCCATCTTAATCCATGAGTCTGAGATAATCGTACCCCATTCATGAGTCGCATTGACAGTCACCGATGCAGAACCACCTGTACCATCAATGGATATAGAGTCAGGAGTACAAGTGATTTCATCAATATTTGTCATCTCACTGCCATTGCTACCACCGCAGGCGGTTAATGTAAAGGAGAATAATATGCCGGTAATAAAAAACAGTTTTTTCATTATCTTCTATTTTAAAAGAGGCCACCCTGATATTTGGAGTGGCCTCCTTGATTATAATTATTTTGGAGAATTTTTGATCAGTGTAATGTCTGTAATTGTGAATTCATCACCTGCTTTACATCCACCGAAGTCAAAGATCAGTTTTACATTTTTCACATCTGTTCCATTTTTCAATTTTACATTCGTAAACTTTATAACTTTCTTCTCGCCAGCCTTCAGACTGATATCACCTTTATAGAACAATTCGTTACTGTCATCTTTTGCTCCAGCTTCACATAGTTTTATTGTTGCACGTGGTACAACAGAAGGGCAAGACAATACACAAGAGAAGTCTACAGAATCTGTAGCAGCAATTGGAAGACTCTTCGTGGTAAACGTGTTCTGTGCCTGCCATTCAGCAGATGTAGCATCGTTTGCCTTGATTGTGTAGACCTTACCACCATAAGCCTTCGTACTAACTTTAAAATCAGGATTTCCTATCTGGCTCCAACTTGCAGTACTCCACCAGAAAGAGATATCATAAGCCTGATTGGTATCTACATCTTTCCATATATTGTTAGGGTCATTATAATTGAACGGTGCCACAAAACCATCATCATTAGCATTGTCTTTCAATACGATATCACTGACGGTTACATTTGTATTAGCAGGATTTCCACCGAAGTCAAATACCATCTTTACATTATTAATATCCTGACCGGCAACACCTGAAGCATATACCACATATTGTTTATTAGCCTTGAGACTTACCGTCTTTTCATAATCGATCAGAGTGGTTTTGTCATCATCGCTGCAAACCTTTACTGTAGCAGCAGGAATATCATTTGTTGCAGTTATCTTGACAGAGAAATCATAGGTCTTACTAGCCGAAGTAACCATATCTGTCTTAAACGTGAACTGGTTCTGCCATTGATTAGTTGTAACAGTTGGATAAGACAACTTGAACTTATTCCCATCTACTGTCAATGTAGGATCAGGAAGTTGTGTCCAGCTATCAGTAGTAGCATAATAGAATGTATTCGTATATTTGCAACTCTTGAACATATTGAAATTACTATTCGCATCGAATCCCTGGAAACCTACGTTGTCATTATCTGAACCGAAAGGAATACTTGTCAGAATGATATGCCATGCCGTCTTACCGTTATCATAAACAAGGGTAAGAATATTCTTGCTGATATTCTCCAGACGGAATACAGGTTTAGCATACTGTCCGTCATCAGCAACGAATGGGAACAGAGTATTATTACTTAAAGTAAGAAGAATATCATCACCGCTCACACTTACAGTCCATGCTGCTGTCTGTGGCTGTGCAGCCTGTTGTTTGTCGGCAGTATTGCCTCCGCGAAGAACTTTTCCATCCTTACCCGGGCTGTACATATATTTACCGCTGTTATCGAATACGACAGAGTCGTCATATAAACAAAGGTCAGATAATTCATCAGCCTTGGCCGTCCATGTACCGGTACCGTCAGTTCCTGTATTTCCATATCCCAGATGTGCAGCCTCCGCATCAGCGATATGCCACATCTTACCTCCGGCAGAGGCGAGGAATGCCTTGATCGCATCAAGATCTTTCAATGAGTTATTTACATGGATTGTCTTGGTTACCATACTCTGACTGAAACCATTCCTGTTACCTATTCGCAAGCTAACAGTCTTGTCTCCATAAAGAGCGTAAATCCTCGACACGCTATTCAGTGTAGAATAGAAGTCGGTCTCTTTAGGATTATCAGTAGCAGCCGTACGAACAGCCGGCAAATACCATAAAGGATATTGGCCTTTCATTTCGGGTATAGTTGCCGATACAGTATTTGTAGTCTGGTCAACATTGACAGTGAAATCTACCCCGTCAATGGTAGGTATGCCATTCTGGTCGGCTCCACTGAATTCTTCAGGTGAACATGCCATGATGGAAAATCCGACAAACAGAAGTCCTGCTATATTTTTAAAATTCTTTTTCATATTATTATATTCTTAATGATAACTATTAATAATCATTCTGTACAAGATTAGGATCTGAATCCAATTCTGATTGTGAGATAGGAATATACTTTTTCTTTTCTGTCCACGTATTTGTACGATAGCCATAGGTATCAGATACAAGTACAGTGGCTGCTTTTCCGGTACGAACAAGATCCCAATAACGTTTACCCTCTCCTACGAACTCCAATCGGCGTTCTTTGATGATGTCATCTAAGGTGATGCTAGTCATTGCGGTAAGACCGGCGCGTGTATGAACCTGATTAAAATAACCAAGAGCGGCTGTCTGATCTTTATCAAATATCAGTTCTGCTGCATTTAGCAATGTCTCAGAAAAACGATACACACGCAGATTGTTATTATAGTTTAAGTTTGCATCGAAACCGGCATCTGCATTGTTAGCATTTTGTGCAATATACTTTGCAAGCCAGATATGTGTGTCCTGATAACGGCTTGTATAGGTTGTTCCACGTACATCCCAGCATGTAGCGGCACGGCGCTTATCTGTTGCATCAAATAGATTATATGTTTCCAGACGTACAGGCATGAAGCCCCATCCGTCACCATCAAATCCATAATCTTTCAGATAATGGAAACCATTAGGAGAAATCAGTGTTGGCATAACGGTACCACCTACTGCCAGAGGACTACTCCAGCCGCGCTCATTATTATTGTCATCATAGTTTATTTCCCAGATAGACTCTTTGCACCATTCTCCACTTTCCTTCCAGATATCTGCATAGTTGTCCATCAGTCCATAATTCTTGTCTCCTATGATTTTTTGCATAAACTCCAATGCCTTAGGATAACGGGATGTATCTTTTTGATACATAACCATCTCAGCATACATCATGTAAGCCATCGCCTGAGACACCCTACCATATTGACTTGTCGGCCATTCCATTGGTAAGACATTTGAATTAACAACATCTTCCAATTCTACTATCAGTTGTTTATACACCTCATCGGCTTTTAACTGTGGTGCGGTATAAGGACTGGAAAGATTTTCCAGATAGAAAGGTATGTTTCCGAAATAATGCCATAGATTATTATAATAGTAGACACGTAAAACACGTGCTTGCATCTCATAACTCTTCTTATTTTCTTCAGTGAGGTTCTTGCCCCAACCTAGATATTTGAGAAGGTCATTACAACGCTTTACACCGGAATAGTCTACTGTCCAAAGAGAACTGAGTGTGTTATTGGCATCACCTTCATAATTAAACAACTTATGCCAGTTCTGCATATCGGCTTTATTCGCACCCCCTACCCAGAAATTATCTCCCATTATCTCTGCATCGATATTCAATGCATTATACTGACCTAGTCCCCAATCCGGCCAATGTATCGGGTCGTAAGCCGCAATAAGAGCCTCTTGTATATGTGCATCTGTCGTATAATATTCTTCCAAAGGTTCGCCACTAGGGTTCGTAACCTCCAAGAAACTGTCTTTACATGCTGTCGTAACCATGAGAGAGGCTGCGAACAGACTTATTGCAATATATTTATTTGTTTTCATATTTCATTTAGGTTTAAATATTAGAATGAAAGATTAAATCCAATAGTCCAGGTACGGGCTTGAGGATAAACTCCACGGTCAACGCCCATTGATGTTCCTCCTGAAGATATTTCAGGATCATATCCCCAATATTTTGTCCATGTGACAAGATTTTCTGCCATCACGAAGAAACGCAGACGCTCTATCATCATTTTGTTTGTAATATTACGTGGCAGTGTATAGCCTATAGATATGTTTTTAACGCGAAGGTATGAACCATCATGTACATAGAGATCAGAAACTTGCCAGTTCTTATCATCACCGAGTCTTAAGATAGGATATTTGTTGCTTGTACCTTCACCTGTCCAACGACCAAGCATCCATGTAGGATAATTACCAGAGTATACATCGGTACGATAGGTGGCATCTAATATGTCGCAACCGGATACACCCTGCAAGAAGAGATTAAAGTCGAACCCTTTCCAGTCTGCATTAAAGTTAAAGCCAAAGTTCCATTTCGGTGTGCCGTTACCGATGTTTGTACGGTCATCACTGGTTATCGACCCATCCTGATTAACGTCGACAAAACGAACATCACCGGGACGCGCATTTGGCATGATAAGTTTACCATCCGTATTGGTATATGCATTTACTTCTGCCCAGTTCTGGAATACACCATTAGTCTTATATCCAAAGAAATAAGGGAAAGGCTGACCGTTCTTTGCACGTGTTCCTCCACCCGATATGCCTTGAATACCGTCAACATCCATATAACCGGTATCATTACCCAAGTTTGTAAGTTCATTGTGTGTGTAAGTAGCATTAGCCTTAACTGAGAATTTTGCGTCAGCTACATTCCATTTGTAACCAAGTTCAAACTCAACACCTTTATTCTCCATACTACCAACATTACCAATAGGTTTTGTTTCACCTACATAGCTAGGGATTGGTTGAGTCATCAACATACCGTTAGTTTTCTTCTTATAATAGTCAATGGTAAAGGTCAGTGCACTATTAAAGAAGCCGAAATCCATACCTAAGTCTGTCTGTTCACTTTCCTCCCATTTCAGATCAGGATTAGCAAGACCGCTTGCCTTAGAGCCGATAAACTTCGTGGCTTTTTGACCAAACAATACATTATCGCCCATAGAATTAAGTACAGTATAGCGGAAATCTCCAATATTATCATTACCGTTTTTACCCCAACTGGCACGAACTTTAAAATTAGACAACCAATCTTGAGTCTGTTTCATGAAGCTCTCATTCATAACATTCCAACCGACAGATGCAGATGGGAATGTACCATATTTATGATTAGAACCAAAACGGCTTGAGCCGTCACGGCGAACAGTTGCCTGAAGCATATAACGCTCTGCATAATTATAACTTATACGGCCGAATAAAGAAGACATGGTATGATTTACATAAGGACCTCCATAAACATTTTTTTGAATGATTGCACTTGTAATCTTACCATTCGCATCTGTTACATACTGAATATCGCCTGTGGAGTAATTGATTGAAGGCTTATCGGTATTTACAAGGTTCCATCTGCTTCCTCCTAAATCATCACCTGAACTCTTAAAGGCCGACTGACCAAGAACGATTCCGAAAGAATGATGACCGATAGTCTTGTCATAAGTAAGCGTGTTTTCTGTCTGCCATACGGTTGTATTACCCTTATATTCACTAGCACTTGTATGTTCCTGCTTATTATTTCCATTCAGGTAATATTGTGATGTCACTGCACTCTCATTACCATAGAATGACAGATCTGCACTATATGTGAAATGATATTTCAGATTATCCCAAAGCTGTACATCAAACTTGAATTTAGGTACAAACTTATGTGACCAGTTTTTTGTTGCTGGGATTGAAAGCATAGCAAGAGGATTGCTCATCTCCTGATATGTACCAACGTAATTAGGTATCGTATAAGGATTCCCATTTGCATCAGAAGGCAACGTGTAATTACTATAGTTGGCTCTCATCGCATCAGCAGCCGAACCGGTAAGTGTTGCAGGAAGTAACGGAGACAAATAAAGAGCACTTCCAAGTACAGAACCAAACTCTGAGTTTGTTGATATTCCTGTATTCTTGATACGAGAATAAGCCAAGTCAACAGTAACATCTACTTTATTTAACCAGCTACGGTCTTTTGATACATCAAGAACATTATAGATATTATTTGAGCGCAAAGACAGTCTTTCATAGTTAGACTGACCATAATTACCTCCCACAATACCATCTTGTTTATAATAACCCATTGACAAGTAATAATTCAACTTGTCCGAAGCACCATTGATTGATACATCATGATTCGTTACCGGTGCATTGTCATTGAATACCAAACTCTGCCAGTCTGTACCAAAACCTGTAATCTTGTTACCATTAGCATCTATCAGATTATAAGGATCGGCGTAAAGAGGAGCTTGACCACCATTTACATATTTCTCGTTTTGCAAGATTGCATAATCTGTGGCACTTGTAACATCTCTTTTACGTGACGCACTTTGCCAGCCAAAAGAAAAATTGTAGTTGATGGCGGTCTTACCTATTTTTCCTTTCTTTGTTGTTACCAAAACCACACCATTAGCTGCACGTGCACCATAAATAGCACCCGATGCAGCATCTTTCAGAACCTCAATACTCTCGATATCACTCGGATTAAGATAATCAAGGCCTCCCTCAATAGGCATACCATCAACAATATAAAGCGGATCGCTATTATTGATAGTACCTGTACCACGAATTCGTACCTTAGGAGCTGCGCCAGGCTGGCCTGAAGAAGATGTGACATTAACACCTGCAGCAAGGCCTTTTAATGCATTATCTATACGTACAGGGCTTTTACCTTCCAGATCCTCAGCACTGACCTTTGCTATTGCAGCCGTAACGACACTCTTTTTCTGAACTCCATAACCTATTACTACGAGTTCGTTTAATGTTTGATGGCTTTCCTTCAGTACGATGTGCATATTGCTAACTGCCTTTACAGTCTGCGTCGCATACCCGATATAGGAAATCACTAGCGTGCTACCAGATGTTACTGATATTGTAAATTTTCCATCGATATCAGTAATAGAACCATGGGATGTTCCTTTCTGAACTACAGAAGCACCAATAACAGGTTCATTCTGATCATCAACGACGATTCCTCTACAATTTTCCTTTTGAGCATAAGTCATCGTAGAAATCAGAGTAACCATAAACAAAATTAAAAATCTAATTTGTTTCATACTTAAATTTTTTGATTAACATTAAATTCATATTAAAACATCATGACTATCACTAACCATTAGATGTCCACGACTGCAAAGATAAAGTAAATCAACAAACGTTTTACTTTCATAAAAGCCGAAAGTGGATTTATATGATTGTGACAAATAAGCAATTCACTTACATTCAGTTATTTACATTTATATACCTATAAAAAAATAAGTGGATGCTATATATTATCCATATTAAGAATTGTGTAATAATACAAGAAAAATACATCAATTTTATGAGACAATTATAATCATGGAAACATTATGTGTTTCGTATTTCCATTCCAATCTCTTTTATTCGTTTCTCAAAATCGTCTCGGTTGCATAATGCATTCTTCTTTATTCTGGCACGGTAGTTATAGATCGAATTAGGTGAGTAACGTAGAAAATCAGCGATACGCGAACTTTCATCGATACCTAAACGGATAAGAGCAAAGATTCTCAAGTCTGTTGTCAATCTATTTCTCTCAGTAAGCTTTATTCTACAATCCTCTTTTAAAAGAGAATTGAAATCACTGACAAAGTTAGGGAATAAATGCAAAAAGACAGAATCAAAATTATCAAACAACTCTTTTATTTCATCTTCTTTTAAGGATTGCGAACTGACCATCGATAAGATTTCCTTAAACTGATTACATTTTACCATACGTTTGACCTTAATACGGTAATTATCCAACTTATCAATGTATTCGGAACAGAGACTCAAGAATTTACCTATATATTCATCCTTAACGATATTTGACTCATTAAGCCGTCTGTTCACTACAGACAATTCACTATTTGCCTCTTTTAATTGATTATTCAGTGATTCCAACTGCTTATTAATATCGCTTAATTCATTACGGGCAGTCTTTAATTGCGTCTCTTTACGAAAAACACTCACCAGCAGAATAAGCAGAATAAGCGAAAGTATACTTACCACTCCGATCATCCACGATAAAGACCTGTTGGCTGTTGTTAGTTTCTCTTTATATTTATTGTTGATCATCGTAATAATTGGAGAGACAAGCCAACCGCGCATGTGGGTGCTGAATGTAGAGATACATGACCACGAATATTCTATATATCTGTACGAGCGTTCCACATCTCCATCCCTATTTACCAGATCAGCCAGACTCCACAACGAAGACTGATCCATCACAGAGCACTTGATGTCACATAAGGCCGATTCACAAAGCCAATATTTTTGCACGCTTACATTTTTCATATTCTTATATATCTCCGAACGGAAGAATGCCACGATTGCATACTCATGCGTACCTGGTTTTACTTTCTTCATCCACATTTCATTATAAGACAGAGATTCTTTATACCTCTTCTCATTACATAGTTGCACTGATTTTTGATATAGATAAAGAGTCGTATGAGGGTCTAACACCTTATATAATTGTATCCGGTATTCATCAGATTCTTTAAAATAAATCTGTTTCATCTTATCATCTTTGGTATAAAAAGCCATATCGCCATATAGCTGACAAAGACCAAAATAATAGTCAACAAGAAGGCCGCCTTTTATCTGATTTTTGTTCATCAGATGATAATAGAACTGTGCCTCAGAATAAAAGCCCGAGACAGCAAATTGATGTGCAATCATGACATAAGCCTTAAGCTTAAGATCTTCCCTGTGAAGATGGTCTGCTATCTGAATACATCTATTCAGATATGATATGGCAGAATCATTCATCAGGGCATGATATTCATCATATAACCTGATACCTGCATTGTATTTTTCGATACTGTCTTTAGTTGACAGATATTCATTCTTTAGTTTTTCTATTTTTTTGTTTTTCCTTGCCATATACATACTCGAATTAGCAATTGCCCTATCAAGACATTGATACATTGAGTCCAGATTCTGGGCATGGCAATCTAATACTATAAAAACAAAAAAGAAAAGCAATAACGCCTTTTTCATGATGATTATTTCTGAATGGTTATTTTGCAAAGATAATATTTTTTTCATAACAAAAAATTTATCTTATCACATTTTAATTCAATAAAATTCTATTAAACCTATATCAAAGATCTTAAAAATCCACTTTCTTATTGTGTTTATTTTTTGTATATTACTTAAATCCAACGTGTTACATCTTGAATACATAAGAATGACCCACATGATGACCTTTGTCAGGAATATAACAACAGATTTTATATCTAATTTTGCACTTTAAACATAACCATATAATGTAAACAGCTATGAACAAAAAGACAAAAAGATTCTTATTTATGAGCGCGATTGGATTCATACCACTGCTCTCTTGCGGCAGCAGCAATTCAATCAATAACGATGAAGGCAATAATCCAACCAACGGCACTGTAACTGGTCAAAGTCCTGCGTATGTCACATCAGCAACAGGCTTGTATTCACTAACGAAAATAAGTGCTGACATCGTATCAGAAAGTAGCAGCCCAAGTGCAGACATAGAACTCGTCCCCACACAGACCTATCAGACCATGGACGGCTTTGGAGCAGCCATTACCTATAGCACAGCATACAATCTCCTAAAGATGTCGCAGACCGACAGAACTGCTTTCTTACGCAGGACGTTCTCTGATACAGATGGATATGGATTCAGCTATGTCAGGTTATCTATTGGCTGTTCTGATTTCTCAAGCACAGAATACACCTGTTGTGATAATCCCGGGATTGAAAATTTCGGTCTGCAATCTGACGACATAAATTATGTGATACCTGTCATGAAAGAGATTCTGGCTATCAATCCGAATGTGAAAGTTATAGGTTCACCATGGACCTGTCCACGATGGATGAAAGTGGAAGATCTTAATAACAAGACACCTCATAACAGTTGGACTGACGGACATCTTAATCCCGATTACTATCAGGCTTATTCAGACTACTTTGTAAAATGGATTAATGCCTATCAGAGTGCAGGAGTTCCTATCTATGCCATCACTCCTCAAAATGAGCCGCTCAATAAAGGAAACTGCGCATCACTCTATATGCCATGGCCAGAGGAGGCTGACTTTCTAAAAGTACTAACTCCTACATTTAAAAAGAATAGTGTTAAAACTAAGATTTACGCATACGACCATAATTATGATGCTTATTCCTATCCTCTCAATGTATATAAGACGATTGACGGTTATGAAGGCTCAGAATATGTAGTAGGTGCTGCCTTTCATAACTATCTTGGTGATGAAAGTTCTCTGGACATCATGCATAGCGAACGTCCGGACAAGGGACTGATCTTTTCTGAGGCATCCATAGGGACATGGAATGATGGCAGAAGCCTGAGGACACGCCTTCTGGATGACATGCAGCATATCGCCCTAGGGACGGTTAACAGATATTGTACTGCCGTCATCGTATGGAACCTGATGCTCGATACAAACATGGGCCCCAATCTTGACGGAGGTTGCCAAACCTGTTATGGTGCTGTGGATATCAATAAGAATGACTATAAGACCATCAATCTTAATTCGCATTATTATGTCATAGCCCATCTATCTTCAGTAATAAAGCCGGGAGCTGTCCGCATAGGAACCAATGAAAAGAGTCTGTCAACAAATGGGCTTATCTATTCCGCCTTCAAAAACACTGACGACACTTATGCCATCGTATTATGCAACACGTCTGAGATGCAGCAGAATATATCAGTAGGAGATGGTAAAAACATCATAAAACTTATTGTGCCGGCCAAGAGTGTTGTTTCCACAAAATGGTGATTCGTTATATGATCGTTCTCAAACGAATATCATTGAATACAAATTTTCTTTGAAAGTCCGTCGTTCATCCTTACAATATTTATATCTCTCTGAGGATTTGTCAATAGTTTATTTTCTATGAAATAACGAGCAACCGCCTTGGTCTGCTCGTTATTTTTGGTATTATTCATATCGATTGTTGTCTGTCGAGAATTATCCATATCAGAAACTGATCTATTGAAGAATTGGATAGTTAAATCCCTACTGCAAAATAGGAAAACACCTACCACGATTTAGAGAAAATCCTTTTCACTGCTCATCAAAACCGCTTATCTTTGCCAACAGAAAAAACAGGAAACATAAGTTTAACAATTAAAAGTTTACGGCAATGAAAAAGATTATTTTAATAATGACCATACTGTTCTCAGCAGTAGGCATGCAGGCAAGAGCTTATCACATGGAATCCAATCATGGTCCACGCCACAGCGTAGTATGCAGAACGGTAGTTAACAAAAAACATGTTGTAAAAGTCTACAAGGTTAAACATGACAGGAGAGGTTGGAGACAACACAACGCAATACCGGTAAAGAAAAGTGTTTGTGCTAGCAGAGCAGTTCGATACTGATAAGAACGACCAACAGATAACATCAAAAAGACGGCAATGGTTTATTTCATTGCCGTCTTTTTTGTCTTCTTTCGATTCGACCTACACCATACCAAATAAATTACGCCATTATTGTTGACATATTTACAGGATTATTTTTTACTTTTTCTTATCATAAATGGGATAGTTCCTAAAAAAATATTAACTTTGTCCCCAAATTAAATACGATACCTTAAGAGGTTGGTCAGTACGCTTTTAAATAATATATACGATTACCTTAACATTGTCTTTGTGGAAGAACTGTAATAGCCAAGTTGTTTTCATAACTTAACTATGAGATATAAAAATAAATACTAATGAAACGAATATTTCTATTAATAGTTATATGTATGCTGCTTTTGCCTTTACAGGCATCAAAGTATATGGTTTGCGGACGCTTGATTGATTCCGTAACAGGCAAAGCACTTGAAAGTGCCACCGTTGAGATGCTGAAAGAAGACAGTACCGTGATTGAATCTACTATCACCAATGTAAATGAAGATAATGACAAAAATTCAGGTTGCTTTAACTTCAATGTACCTGACGATCTGTCACCCTCAAAGGGGAAAGTCACAAAAATAATTATACGCAGCAGACTATTGGGATATAAAACCACATGCTGCAACGCCGAACTTAAAAACAAACGTATCTTCAGTCTTAATGTGGGAACTATAGAGATGCAACGTGATAGCAGAATGCTGAAGGAGGTGATTGTAAAAGGAACAAAGATCAAGATGGTCACACGTGGAGACACGATTATCTATAATGCAGATGCTTTCCGTTTAGCAGAAGGTTCAATGCTTGATGCCCTTGTGAGCCAAATGTCAGGTATCGAAATCAAAGAGAATGGGGATATATTTTCGAATGGTGAATATGTTAATGAATTGTTGCTCAATGGACGCAAATTCTTTAGTGGTAACCCGAAGGTTGCACTTGAGAATTTACCGGCTTATACAGTAAGCAAAGTGAAGGTGTATAAAAAGAGTGGAGATCTGAGCAAACTGATGCAACGCGATATGAAGGACGACAAAAAGCTTGTGCTGGACGTTAATCTCAAGCGTGAATATAGCATGGGATGGATATTAAATGGAGAAATGGGAGGCGGGACAAAAGAGCGATACCTGGCACGACTGTTCGGATTGCGCTTTACGGATCTCTCACGTTTGGCTGTTTTCAGCAACATCAATAACACCAACGACAACCGACGTCCGGGGCGTAATGGCGACTGGGATCCTGCCGACATGCCTGAAGGACTGCAACGCTCCAAAACAGCAGGCCTATCTTATAGCTTTGATGAAAGGAAAGACAAATTTCATTTTGAGACTAACAACACCATTAGCCATGTAAACGGGAACAACTTTACTCAGACATCACAACAGACCTATCTGAACCAAGGAAGCAACTATACACGTGCCGTCAACAGTATGAGTTCAAAGCAGACAGACATCAATTCACAAAACGGATTCAGACTGAGTTATAAAAAGATGCTTCTTAACACCAGCTTGAATATTAATTACCACAAATACGATGGAAACAGCATGCGTACCTCTGCATTATTCAGTGATAATCCCAAGTTGTCATTCGATGTTCTCGACAGCGTATATTCAGGCAATATGTCCACATCTCTTGCAGGCATTACACTGAACCGCTTACGCACAGTAAATGTCAATACAAACGAAGCGTTCAACACGTCAGCAAATGTTTCTACTAAGATCAGAAATGGGGCGGACTATTTTTCCTTTGAAAGCGGTATCAACTATGACCATGCCAGAAACCAAAGCCGTTCTCTATATATGCTTGATTTCCTGCAAATGGCAGGTGAAGGAATGCACCAATATCAAAGAAGGGATAATCCTACAAGCGGGTACCAGTATAACATAGGAGCAGAATATGTTTACTACCTGGGCAAAGACGAAAACAACCACATTAGCCCCTCTTATAAATATCAACAGAAATACCATTTTGATGACAATCCCTTCTATACCGCAGATATAGACTCAACCACAACAGAAATGCTCCCTTCAAAAATAAATGCTCTTACCGGATTATTGAATGAAGGCAATAGCTATCATTATAACCAACTTGACCGTAACCATCAATTGGGAATAAATTTGACGTATGACAAAATGATGAAAAACATGACTGTTTTTTTTTCAACAGATTTACCCTTGCGAATTACCAATCAGCGTTTAAATTATTATAGAAAGACAGACTATTCTATTCATTCTAGCAATCTATTATTTGAACCGAATTTTGCACTTGTCATCTTTATGGGATCTCCAAAAAGATTCATGAATTATATTAACATTAAAGGAAGTGTGACATCCCAGTCACCTTCGCTCGTTGATATGATCAGTTATACTGATGACAGCAATCCTCTTCAGGTAAAAACAGGAAACCCCAATTTGAAAAACGTTCATACAGGAAGCCTTATGACTCTTTGGCAGTTGACTAACAACAAGCACCACCAGATGTTCAGCATTATTACCAACTTTAGTTCTACAGACAATGCCATTGCCAACGGATTTGTCTTCGATCGAAATTCCGGTATAACAACTTATAAGCCTCAGAACGTTGATGGTAATTGGAATCTGAATGTGCCGATAAGCTATAATCGGGATCTGGACAAAAATGGAAACCTTACCATGAGATATTCATTTACCGGCAACTACAGACATAGTGTTGACTTAGTAAATATGGAGGAATCGAAAGTGAATACGGCAACTTATGGGAACAAACTGCAACTGGATTACAACCTGTCGGCCAAAGTCAAACTGGGTGTCAATTTTAAATCCAATACCAGTCATATCACGAGTGGCCGGGCAGACTTTCATACCATCAATGCCACTGATTTCAATTATGGCGTAAACAGTATGATGGATCTGCCCTGGCATATCCAACTGTCCACGGATTTAACCATGTACTGCCACAGAGGCTATACGGATAGAGCCATGAATACGAATGACCTGATCTGGAATGCCCGTCTTTCGACATCTACCCTGAAGGGCAGTTTATTGTTTATACTTGATGGATTCGACATGCTTAGCCAGCTCAGCAACCGTCGTTACTCGGTCGATTCTCAAGGCCGAACAGAGACTTGGACGAACAGCATTCCCAGATACGTAATGTTACACATGACGTATAAGTTCAACAAAAATCCTAAAAAGAAATGAAGCCATACAACTTATTCGTATTCTTCTTTTTATTGATTTTTTATTTTGCAAGATTGGATGCCCAACATACAAAATACGAAATAACGCTCATGGCTGAGGTGAAAGATTCATTCACCAAATATGGCGTATCCGGAGCCAAATATGTAATCATGAGATTTGACAGTACTGTTGTCGATTCCGGTGTCGTATCAGCAGGTTACGGTAATAAGTCACCTAGATTTATCATGTTACAATATCCAAGGCAAAAGGATAGTCTTATAGTCAATGTGACTCATCCGGATTATAAAGCAATTACTATCCGGTGGAATATCAATCCGAAAGGACGCTTACAAGAATACATATTTGATGATATTCTGATGAAAAAACTTTCGATGAGTGAGCGAAATCATGAATTAAAGGGGATTGTCGTTAATTCAACAAAGATCAAGATGGTGATGCATGGTGACACACTTATTTACAACGCCGATGCATTCAATGTTCCGGAGGGTTCTATGCTTGATGGTCTTATCAGACAATTACCCGGGGTAGAACTAAAGGATAACGGTGAAATCTTTGTAAATGGAAAGAAAATAGATGAACTGACTCTTAATGATAAGGAGTTCTTTCAAAAGAATCCTAATACCATGCTGGAAAACCTTCCACATTACATGGTTAAAAATGTCGAAGTATATTACCGTGAAAATGAAATAAGCAGAAGACTTGGGCAGGATATCGGTCATAAAGACTATGTCATGAATGTGAAATTAAAACCTGAATACAATCAAGGATTTATTAGTAATGTGGATGTTGCAAAAGGAACTCATGATAGATATCTGGGGAGAATCTTCGGGCTTCGTTTTACCGACAATTCCCGTTTTACACTTTTCTCAAATTTGAATAATGTAAACGAAAGTCGTAACCCCGGTAATAATGGAAACTGGAATCCTTCTAATAATTCTAATGGTCTGACTGCTTTGAAAACGATAGGAGCAGATTTACTAATTGATAACAGAAAAGGAACATTCAAAGATAATTTGAATGGAACTATTTCTTGGAGAGATGTGGAAGAAGACAGTAGGGAAGTAACAGAAAACTTCTTAAATGAAGAGAACTCTTATAACTACTCAACAGCATCTAGCCGTAATCAATCAAGAGCGTTTAATCTTGCAAACAAGTTAAATCTCCATCTACCTCTCGACATCGAAATAAAAAATGACCTTATTCATAATCATCAGAGTCAAACATCATTAACCCGTTCTGCCACATTTACAGAAAATCCTTTTTTTATAGGTAACGTATCGACAGTGCTTGACTCTGTATTTCATCATTCCTTTCAATCCTACAATCCCATTAATCGTACTTTAGATCATGGTATGGGATATGGTGACTCTTTCTCAACCAGTCATTCTGTTAGTAGTTTCAATTCTTTACCGTGGGGAGATTACTTCGGCGTGGATGCCAACTTTATTTATAAACAGTCGGACCAACATGATTTCAATTTATATTCTCTTGATTATCTCAAGACTTCGAAATCGGACCTACAGAATAAATATGGCCATGCGAAGAATAGAAGTTACGATTTTAATACTTCTTTTTGTTACATTATCCGTTTCCTGTCAGGATTGAGAATGAATATAAATTATACTTACGGAGAATCTTCTAGTCATGATGAAAGTTCACGTTACAGGCTCGACAGGCTGACAGGCTACAGTAACAGTGTCGGCATACTACCATCAACGACCGATTCCCTTCTATTGGCTCTCGATAAAGGAAACTCGTATCATCGAAACTATTCAAGTCAAGACAATTCTGTAACCGTTACATTCGATTATGAGAAAGTTAATACGAAGAAAGGAGATTTTACATTGCTTAGCTTAGGTATTCCTTTTCACCTCAAGGAGGAACGCAACCATTACATCCGTACAGCTATTGATACGATTGCCCGTCATTCATCTATACTTTTCATGCCTTCATTCAAGGCTGAGTTAACGAGGAATGGCAATACACACTATGATCTACATTATAATTATGTGATGCAGACGCCGGATATGAATCTGATGGTTAACATCTATGACAACTCTAATTCTCTTGCTATCAGATTAGGTAATCCTAAATTAAAGAACTCAGGTACTCATCATTTAGATGCAAATTTTTACTACGAATGGCCATTAGGCCGAGGATTGAACATTACGGAAAGCATAGATGTGATGCAAAATCTTATTGGTAATGCGATTATGTATAACACGTCAAGTGGTGTATACACCTATCGTCCGGAAAACATCAATGGAAACTGGACAACAAAGAGCAATATTGAATATCACACATACTTAGACAAAAGCCAATTATGGAAATTCTCATCGCGTTCAATTTTCATATACAATCACAATGTTGATCTGGTCAGTACAACGTCAAACAAACCTGAAAGAAACAACGTAAGGAATTACTTAACAAGCGAAATGATAGATCTTAAATATGAGAAAAACAAATTGCGTCTGAATATAACATCAGATATAAAATGGGATGTCTCACTGCAAACCTCTTCAAGTATTCATGCTTTAAACTATTCATACGGAATAAACGGGCAATATCTATTTCCGTTAAAATTAGAAATAGCATCGGACCTTAAAATGTACAGCTATCGAGGGTATAACAATACGGCAATGAATACAAATAATCTCATCTGGAATATTTCCGTCTCTCGCTCCTTCCTCAAGGGACGGATTACTTCTCGCATGGAAGCATTTGACTTGTTACATCAGTTATCACAAACTGTTTCAGTAGTCAATGGACAAGGGAGAACGGAAACTTGGCAACGTTGTCTTCCTAATTATGTCATGTTTCATCTTGCCTATAAATTAAATGTGAATCCACATAAAAGATAAAGAGTAATCGAACCTTCTGTTATTCAAATATGCAGCTGGGTGAGATTAAGGTGAGATTGAAGATCAAATATATTGATAATTTTACGAAGATATTATGGCATTTGGTTATTTTTATTTACCTTTGTACTTAGAACAACTAAAAAACGACTCCATGAAAAAGGGAATTATCTTGATTATCTTATTATGCGCAGCAAGCTGTGTAAGTTTATTACAGGCACAGGAAACAAAAAATTCCTCATTCCAATTCACCATTGTTCCTCCTCTTGGAACCCAAGGTGCTGAGGCTCCCAACTACTCAAACAAGGTTTCTATAAATTTACTTCTTGGAATTTCTCAGAATGAAAGCAAGTTTACACTTGGCGGCATTGCCAATATTATCATGAATAATGCTTCCGGTTTCCAAATAGCGGGCATATCTAACATTATTGGGAACAATGGGAATGGTATACAGCTGGCAGGAATACTCAATACCTCAAAGAATTATAATGGAATGCAAATTGGTGGGGTATTAAACGTAGCCTCCAATTTTAATGGTTTTCAGATTTCCGGTATTAGCAATATAGCCAAGAACGCAAATGGTTTCCAGATTACCGGTATCGGTAATGTGGCAAAAAACCTCAATGGTTTTCAGATTTCCGGCATTGGTAACATGGCAGAGAATATCAATGGTTTTCAGATTGCAGGCATCTTTAATAAAGCCAAGAACGTAAACGGGTTCCAAATCGCCGGAATTCTGAATATAGCAGACCACAGTGACTATCCCATCGGACTGGTCAATCTGATCAAGGATGGCGAGAAAGGTATAGGTATCAGCTACAATGAAATAGGCTCCACAGTGTTATCCTTCAGGTCTGGTGGAAAGGTGATGTACGGCATCGTTGGTTTGGGATACAACTACCGTTCTATTTCAAAACAATCGGCTCTTATTGAAGCCGGCATCGGAGCACATATCAATTATTCGCCATCATTCAGAGTCAATACTGAAATGACGGCAAAGGCATACGGACTATTTAAGAAAAATGAAACGACACAGTATAGTCTGGCTGTTCTGCCTGCATTCAAGTGCGCTTCACATCTTGAGATTTTTGGAGGTCCAACTTTCAACTTTCTGCAAAGTGACAATAGGGACAATGATAAGATCTTTCCTTATGATGCCAGCATAAGCCTCTGGAAGACATCTAGTACTTCCCGTCTGGAACAAGGCTACTTCGGTTTCACCATAGGGACGCAATACATTTTCTGACCAACGAACAGCTACAAGTTAAGTACTGTAATCTCTTCCTATTCCTGATTTACTGTCTCAGAATAGTAAAAATGTCCGTAGACTCTAACTCTTGTGTAGGGTTAGGTTTTTATCACTGTACATTTCAGAATGTTAACGTACAATAAAATGGAAGAAGGACATTTAACCTTCGGAATATTTTCTGTTCTAACAGATGTAGTTTAAGCAGAAAATGACAAAAGAAGAAGAGATATATCAAGCATGCATCTCCGATAAGGAGCGTGGATTCAGAATGCTGTTATCAGCATATCAGGAACCCATATATTTCTTCATTAGAAGAATGATTGTGAGTCATGACGATGCTAAAGATGTGATGCAGGAGACATTTATACGTGTCTTTCGCAGTCTGAATCAGTTCCGCAATGAGAGTTCGCTGACAACATGGATATACAAGATTGCCACCAACGAATGTATCAGATTCATGAACAGGAGAAAAGAGAATACGATATCTTCTGAAGAAATCAACGAAGAAGCCTTAAACAGTATAAAAGCATCAGAATATATCGACTATAGCAATGAGATGGCTGTAAAATTTCAGAAAGCAATCCTCAGACTGCCGGAAAAACAACGGTTGGTATTCAACCTCCGTTATTATGAGGCGCTGGAATACTCGGAGATAAGCAAGATAACCGGTACAAAAGCCGAAACTCTGAAAGTGGATTACCACTATGCGAAAGAAAAGATAAAGAACTATATGACAAATGAATAAGAGTATGAATAATGATTTCGACTTCGATAAAATCGGTAAGACTACGCCCTATCTTACGCCGGAAGGATTCTTCAACGACACACAAGACAAGATCTTAAGAAAAGTTCAAGAAGACCGCGCCAAAAGACGCAGACTGAGGATTGCGGTCATAACGGTAATGACTGTTGCAGCCTTAATTGCCGGATTGATTTTTATACCACGAAAATACGGAGACATGCCGGATTCCAAGCAATTGGCAACAAAATCTTTTACTGCGGATTCGGAAGGTACAAAAAAGGTTGCAAAAGAAATAACACATATTCAACCAGAAAAGGAAACACCCACCCGGATTTCATACAATAGCTCTGAGAAAGCTAAAAAAGCATCCGCCGACACTTCCGTGACCGATTATCATAGAAATATTAATGACGATTGGATAGAAATGCTCTCAGACGAAGATCTAAATACACTCACAGCACTGGCTGACAATGATGAGTTCCTGAATTAAAAAAAGACGCAGGTAACTACTCAGAACCCCTGCATCGATTATGCGGAAAGAGCCTCGTTGAAATTACGCAGGTAGTTAATTTCTGACAGACCTTGTACTATTTACCACTTCCTCTTATGTTATATCGGCCCATTGATAGAGGTGCCTGTGCTGATATTATTGGTGAAATATGCGTCAAGAAATAAATATATTTTTTTAGTGTCGTTTCTTACTTGTTTATTGATGTAAATAGTTATCTTTGTAGCATCAATTCTTTTTTAATAAGAAGAGAAGTAACTATCATAACATTAACATCAGATGAAACAAGAAAATGAGATTGTAGAAGTTTTTTACGGAACGATGTGGAAAGCTTCATTGCTGAAAAGCATATTGGAAGATAATGGTATCATAGCCATAGAGAATAATACAATTAATAGCCATAGTACCTATTTACCTAATGGGCAGATGTCTGTATTGGTTCCGAATAATCAGGCCGACAAAGCAAAGGCGATTGTGAAACAGTTCAAACAGAACAACAGTGAGGATATTGATCAAAAGGATTAAAAGCTTTGCTATCTGGTTGAATCGTCATGAAAGAGTTAAATAATCATATAGAACTATTGGCAATTTTGTGATATAATTCTATATGATTATTTTTGTATCGTAATATATATATAATTATCAAGACAACAGTCTACATATTGTGCATTTATATTCTTCTGCTTGCGGTGATGCCGTGCGCAGACATCCACTATTGTGGATCTCAGGGCAAAACTGAATGTGCGCTGATGCAAGCCCACAACGATGAAGGTCATGATAGCTGTATGGATAAATGTTCACCACTGTGTGTATGCAACTGTTGCATGGCTGCCGTAGCACAGATCAAGGAGGTGCATTTCGATTTTGTTGACAGGCCTCTCCCTGCCGAGAATAATACCTTATACCTGTTTGGTATAAGCCATGAAGTAACCAAATTGGTTCTGCAACCGCCCAGAACAATCTGATCATCAATATTTTATTTTATCTTTCGTCTGCCGCATACTTTACGTATGAGGCAACATGGTGTTTAGAGACCATCGGGATGACATTGCAACAGTGTTGCATGATTTTCGTGGTAACTTTGCACTCAATAATCATCATTATAAATCATTTATTATTATGATAGAGCGTATCATACGTTTTTCAATTAAAAATAAATTTATTGTCGGTCTGTTTGTTATCGTACTTATCGGATGGGGCACATACTCACTTACCCAGTTGCCGATAGACGTTACACCCGACATCACCAACAATCAGGTGCAGGTGATTGCTTATGCACCGTCATTGGCCGTGCAAGAGGTAGAGAGTTCTCTCACGGCACCCATCGAGTCGGCCGTTGCCAATATCCCACACACCATAGAACTCAGATCGATATCCCGACTGGGACTATCGGTTATCACTGTCGTATTTCGCGATGATGTGGATATCTATTGGGCACGCCAGCAGATTAGTGAACGTCTGAAAGATGCCGAAGAGGCTATCCCTCAGGGAATAGCCGACATATCTCTGGCGCCGATTACTACAGGTCTTGGCGAGATTTATCAGTATCGCCTGAATGTAGATAAGGGATATGAGAAGAGATATACGCCGATGGAACTGCGTACACTTCAGGACTGGACTATCCGACGTCTGATACTCGGAACTCCAGGTGTGGCCGACGTTAACAGTTTCGGTGGTTTTGTAAAGCAATATGAGATTGCTGTCAATCCCGACCGGATGAAAAGTGCCGGTTTATCTCTCAACGATATCTTCGTGGGACTCGAAAATAATAACGAGAATACGGGTAGTGCCTATATAGAAAAAAGTCAGTCGGCTTACTTCATTCGTGGTATAGGGCTGGTCAAGAACCTTAGCGACATAGAGAATATCGTGGTTAAGAACAATGTGTCGGGCATGCCTATACTGATTAGAGATGTGGCCGATGTGGGTTACGGTAGCGCGATACGCTATGGTGCATTCGTTTCTGACGAAGAAGAGGGCGTGGGCGGTGTGATCATGATGCTCAAGGATGCAAATGCCAAAGAGGTGATCAAGAATATCGAGGAGAAGATAAGTACCATACAGAAGACACTACCTGCCGGTGTCACGATAGAACCATACCTCAACCGTGCCGACCTGGTGCAGAGAACGATTAGTACGGTGGCACGTAACCTGATCGAGGGCGCGCTGATTGTGATCTTTATTCTGGTACTCTTTCTGGGTGATATCAGAGCAGGATTTATTGTCGCTTCGGTCATTCCGCTCGCGATGCTCTTTGCCGTTTCGATGATGAACCTGTTTGGCGTGACGGGAAATCTGATGAGTCTTGGTGCTATCGACTTTGGATTGATTGTCGACGGCGCTGTGATCATCGTAGAGAGCGTGGTCTTGCATATTGCCGGAATCCGTAAGAAGAATAAGTCGGAAGGATCTATATCTATGCGTGAGATGGACGAGACCGTCTTTCAGTCGGCCAAAAGGATGATGAGTTCAGCCACTTTTGGACAGATCATCATTTTTATTGTATACATACCGATCATGTCGCTTGTGGGCATAGAGGGAAAGATGTTTCGTCCCATGGCTCAGGTGGTTGCGTTCGCACTCATAGGGGCAGCTATTTTGTCGCTCACTTATGTACCCGTGGTATCAACGCTCCTTCTCAGAGGAAACACGCATCAGTTGAAGATATCTGATAAGATCATGAAGGTGATCTATCTCTTTTTCAAACCGATAGTGCATTTCTCCCTTCGTCATAAATTGTATGTTACGATTGTGTCTATCATGATGTTTGTCGGTAGTGTCGCGTTATTCAGTACCCTCGGTGGCGAGTTTGTCCCTCAACTTGAAGAGGGTGACTTGGCTGCAAGTGTGATAACGCTTCAAGGTGGGTCGCTATCGAATACCATTGAACAGGTAAAGCGTGCTAACGGGATATTGAGATCTCAGTTTCCTGAGGTGAAACATGTTGTTTGTAAAATAGGTACAGGTGAGATTCCTTCCGACCCGATGCCTTTTGAGACCGGTGACTATGTCATCACTCTGAAGGATAAAAGCGAATGGACCTCGGCCTCCACGCGTGAGCAACTGGTAGAGAAGATGCAGAAAGCGTTGACCCCGCTTGCCGGAGTCAAATTCGAATTTCAACAGCCGATACAGATGCGTGAGAATGAGCTGATGTCGGGTTCTAAACAAGATGTAGCGATCAAGATATTCGGTGATGATCTTAATGCCCTTGCTGAGAAAGGTAACGAGGTCACAGGACTTATCGCAGACATTCCCGGAGTGGAGGATATCAATGTGGAGAAAGTTACAGGACTGGCTCAGATGCAGGTGGAATATAACCGCGAACGACTGGCTCAATATGGGCTTAACGTAAGTGATGTCAACCGGGTGTTGCTTACTGCCTTTGCAGGAAGTAAAGCCGGGCAGGTGTATGACGGCGAAAAACGGTTCTCGCTGATGGTGAGGATGGGGAAGGACTACCGGCACAGCATTGATGATATCAAATATCTCACAGTGCCATTGCCCGGCGGCGGACAGATACCGATGGAGCAGTTGGCTGATGTATCTGTCAAAGATGGTCCGGCGCAGATATCACGAGAGAATACTCGTCGCAGGATAACGATAGGATTTAATGTCCGTGGGGGTGATGTGGAAACGATTATCGCCGAGGTACAGAAACGTATCGATGCAAAATTGAAATTGCCTACTGGCTATTACGTATCTTACGGAGGACAGTTTGAAAATCTCCAGCAGGCTAAGTCGCGTCTGTCGGTGGCTGTACCTATCGCATTGCTTCTCATATTCATTCTTCTTTATTTCGCTTTTAAATCTGTGAAAGAAGCACTTCTTATTTATACGGCCGTACCGATGTCGGTCATCGGTGGTATTCTGGCATTGTGGATACGCGGAATGGACTTCTCCATCTCTGCCGGAGTAGGGTTTATCGCACTCTTCGGTATTGCTGTGCTCAACGGTATTGTACTGATATCCGAGTTCAACCGATTGCAGCGTGAGGGTGAGGCGAATATCATACAGCGCGTATTACGTGGCATTCGAACTCGTCTGCGTCCTGTGATGATTACTGCTACGGCAGCATCATTGGGTTTCTTCCCTATGGCTATATCTACATCAGCGGGTGCGGAGGTGCAGAAACCCTTGGCTACAGTTGTCATCGGTGGATTGATATCTGCAACGCTGCTTACCCTGATTGTCCTGCCGATATTCTATATATACTTCTCCACATTCTCGTTCAGAAAATTCTTTAGACGGGTATCATCATCCGGTTTTATGCTATTGATAGCAGTCATGTTGGTTTTCTATGGGTCAGAGAAGGCAAATGCCCAGAGACGTATCAGTCTGGATGAGGCTATATGTATGGCAACAGATAGTAACCTGTCTGTGCGGTCTGCAGAATATGGAGTGGAAATGCAACAGGCAATAACCGGAGCATCTTTGGATTTGCCTAAGACGGAGATCTCGGGTGAGTACGGGCAAATCAATTCTTACGTGAATGACAATAGTTTCGGTGTCAGGCAGTCGTTTGCTTTTCCAACGGTATATGTGAATCAGCGCAGGTTGGCTAAGGCTCAAGTGAAGAACAGTGAGTGGAACAGACAGGCGATGATATCAGATGTTGTGACAGACGTGAAACGTACATATAACCAGCTGGTGTATCTCAATGAGAAACTTCGTCTGCTGAGATATCAGGATTCTCTTTACACCCGTTTCGTAACGATCGCAGAGAAACGGTATCAATCGGGTGAGGCTCGTAAACTGGAACTGATGACAGCACAGACGCAACAATCGGAAACAAGTAACCGATTGGTTCAGATACAAACGGATATAGATATCTGCTCACGGCGTATGCAGACCCTGCTTAATGCTTCGGTACTTCTGCTACCGTCTGCGGATAGGCTTGCCGCAATTCCATATACGGCTCGTCATGCAGATGATGCTACGTCGAATAATCCGATGCTGGGTATGGCTCTTCAACAAGTTGAGAATGCCAGAATTGAACACCGGCTGGAAAGCAGTAGGGGATTACCCGATTTCAATGTCGGTATTAGCAGTCAGACTATTCGTGGCACTCAGGAAGTGGATGGCAGGCAGCGCACCTTCGACTCTGGTAACAGATTTAACAGCATACAATTTGGCATATCCATTCCCATCTTTTATTCGTCTTTGAAGGCTAAGGTGAAAGCGGCTAAGATCAAGGCTGTTATGGCCAAAAATGATGCCGATAGTTATGTCAGGAAGGTGAGAAACGACTATCTATCGTTGGTGGATGAATATGCAAAGCAGCAAAGCATCATCCGTTATTATGAGAAGCAAGCTGTGCCAGAGGCTGACATGATCATATCTCAGTCGGAATATAGTTACCGTCATGGGGAAATAGCTTATTCTGAATATATTGTCAACGTGTCAAAGGCTTTGGAGATCAAACAAAATTATATTGAAGCAATCAATAATCATAATCAGACTGTCATATCATTGGAGTCTGTGGAAGGTAAAACACATTAAAAAGGAAAATGATGAGAAAAATATATATGAAGCTGACCGTTGTCATAGCTGCCGTACTGGTGATCATGAGTTCATGCGGTAATCGGAGTAAAGTGGAGACAGAAAACAAAGAGACTGAAACCGCAACTGACGTGGTGTCATTGACAGATGAACAGATTAAAATGTCATCTATACAGACCGGTAGCATAGAGATGCGACAGGTGGGCAATACACTCAAGCTGAATGGCGAAATCGCGTCGTTGCCTCAGAACACCGCTTCGATATCCGTACCTATGGGCGGTCGGGTGCGCAGCATCAACGTCATACAGGGTTCGGAAGTGAATCAAGGGCAGGTGCTGGCTTATATCGAAAATTATGAATTTATTGACTTGCAACAGAATTATCTTGAGGCAAAAAGCAAGATGGAGTATGTAAACTTGGAATATCAGCGTCAGCGTGCACTTTATTCAAACGATGCCGTATCTAAGAAGAATATGCAACTCATCACTTCTGAATATAAAACGTTGAAAATTCAAATGCGCGGATATGAGCAGAAATTACTTCTGATAGGCATGAACCCATACCGCCTCACAAGTGGAAATATCACAAGGGCTGTGGCTGTGAAAGCTCCGATCTCAGGTTTCGTCAAGAATGTAAACGTGAGTGTAGGCTCTACTGTATCGGCCACTGATGACTTGTTTGATGTGGTCAATCTCAATAACCTTTTTATCCGTCTCTCCGTGTTTGAAAAAGACATCGACAGATTGCATAAAGGCCAGCAACTCTCTTTCTACGTCAATGATGAAGATGAGACTCATTCTGCCGTAGTATATCAAACCACAAAATCCATTGATAACGACAAGTCTTACAAGGTGTTTGCACGTATCGTGAGCCGTTGCGGAAATGTCCTGCCCGGCATGTATGTCAATGCAGAGGTGATGCTTGATAACCATCAAAGCCCTGCTCTCCCTGAAGATGCGGTGGTGACTTATGGCGGGAAAAACTATATCTTTATCAGTCAGGGGACTAAAACAGATCAAGGAACCAAGCTTACTGAATATAAAATGATAAAGGTAACGAGAGGGCTGAGTAATAATGGCTATACCCAAGTAACAGTTGTCGGCAATATTCCTACACACACGGTGGTGATCAAGGGTGCTTACAATCTTCTCTCAGCACTGAAGAATGCCGGCGAGGAGGACTGATTGGCAGCCAATGGTTAAATGGGTATACAGCTTTATATGATATTCAGTAGTTCCGCGAAATCATCAATGATATGGTCGGCACCCTGCTTCTGCAATTCTTCACGGGAATTATTTCCGTAAGTCACTCCGCAGGTTCTGCATCCGGCACGTTGCCCCATCTCTATATCGTAAACAGTATCCCCCACGACAATTGCTTCGTTGGATAGTGTGGAAGTCTGCTCCAGAATTTTTAATGCCATTTCCGGAGCAGGCTTCTTTTCTGTTACATCCTGATCGCATATAAATGTGGTCATATATTTGTCTATCTTGAGTGCCTCCATAAGCATCCCCAAGGATAGGCGGCCTCTGCTTGTAGCAATAGTGAGAACGTAACCTTTCTCGAATAACTTTTGTATGGTGTCCTGGACATGTGGAAACGAACGTACATTGCCAAATGCAAGATCATTGAAGTTGTCGCGGTAAATCTTTGTGATCTCTTCGAGATGAGCCCCTTCGAGATCGGTAAGGATACGGAACATCTCGATCAGGGGTAATCCTATCAACTTAATGATCTCTTTCTCTTCGGCTTCCGGCAGTTTCATACGGTTCAGGGCAAGTTGTATGGTGCTGACTATACATTGCCGTGTATCACCGATAGTGCCATCAAAATCTAATATGATTGTTTTGACCATCTTATATCGTTGCATATACATATTTTATGATAAATAATATCGAAAGCACATACAAAGTTAAACTTACCTCTCTGAACTTTCCGCAAAGTACTCTCATAAGAACATAACAAAGAATACCTAGGCAGATGCCGTCGGCTATGGAATATGTGAGTACCATCATGATGATTGTGATGAAAGAAGGTAGTGCTTCAAACATGTTGTGAAGGTTGATCTTTGGGATGGAGTCAATCATGAAGACTCCAACAAGTACTAGGGCACCTGTTGTTGCTGCACTGGGAACGAGAAGAAATAACGGTGAAAGAAATAATGCGATTAGAAATAAACCGCCTGTCGTTAGAGAGGCAAGTCCCGAACGTGCACCTTCGGCAACTCCGGATGCGCTCTCTACGTATGTCGTAATGGTCGAGCAGCCGAGTGCGGCACCAATGGTTGTACCAATTGCATCAGACATCATGGCCTCTTTGACGTGTGGAATAGAACCGTCTTTCTTAACTATTCCAGTCTTCGCAGCCAGTCCCACCAATGTTCCTATCGTATCGAATATGTTGATGATAAGCAAAGTGAAGATGACTATAATCATATCTATCGAGAAAAAGTTGCTAAAATCAAACTTGCAAAATATCGGTTCAATACTGTGCGGGGTAGATATAGCCGAGAAATTGTCAGGGATATATGTCACACCTAATGGTATGCCGATGATGGTGCAAATGATGATACTATAGAATAGGGCAGCTTTGACTTTCTTAGCAACTAGTACGCCACTGATAAGAATACTTAAGATTCCAAGTATCGCCATCGGCGTGAATTTTCCAAGGGTGACAAAGGTTCCTTGGCTTGCTGCAATGATACCTGCGTCCTTAAGGCCGATAAAGGCGATAAACATACCGATACCCGCCGAGATGGCATGCCGGAGGTTCTCTGGTATGCTGTTGAGAATGATCTCTCGTATATTAAGGAACGTGATTAAAATAAATATGATGCCCTCAATCAGCATTACCGTTAGTGCCGTTTGCCATGAATAGCCCATAGACAATACCAGTGTATAAGCAAAAAAAGCATTAAGACCCATGCTGGGAGCTTGGGCAAAAGGAAGTTTCGCCATTATTGCGAGTAATATTGTGGCAATAGCAGATGCTAATGCGGTTGAGGTAAATAGTGCCCCCTTATCCATTCCCGTTGATGACAATATCGTAGGGTTGACAGCAAGGATATAACTCATCGTGAGGAAGGTGGTTATACCGCCAATGATTTCTGTACGATATTTCATCGTACTTGGATCGAACCCTAATAGTTTCTGTAAAATCATTTTTTTATTTATTGGTTGTGCGTGCAAAATTACTAAATATATTTTTGTTATAATAGATGATCATTGAAAAATATCAAAACATCTTTCTGCAAGGTATCCATTGCGTTTTTCGCTTGCAATGACTTTCATGTCGAACTCTACTCGTTGCATTGATACCGCAGAGTAAAGCGGCGAGTAATAGAAGTTGATTTCTCTTTGAAGTTGTTCTAGTGGTTATTACTTGGCTTATGAATTTTATTTCGTTCATAGGCCTATTTTAGAAATGGCGTTATTGTTTTATCCGGTCCTAAGTAAAAGCCCGTTTCTGGTGGCTGGTTATACCCGATATTTTCATCAGCCACACTGAGACGATATGGTATATCCTCCTCAAGGCAGTTGATGCGATAGTCTGTAGGTATTGTAGTTACGTAAAGTCGGAGCTCATCGCTGTCGTTTGTGCGTGTCAGAACTTCTTCGCGCCAGTCGCCGATGATATCTGCGCTGATGTTTGGATTCTGTTTTGTACCGTTGTTGAATCGACAGCCGTCGAAACGTTGAATTGTATCAAGCAATCCTGAAGTCCAGTCGTATTTTGATACCATACCTCTGTCGAGCATCTCTCTCAGTAGGTCTCCATCCCACCAGATTCCAATATTGGTAGGCATTTTCACTCCATGTAGATTGGGTATAGGCATCGTTGTGTTGTCGTCTCGATTGATAGTACTTTCATCATAGTGCGCTATTTGTTCCCCTCTAGGCATTACGGAATTTCCTCTTATATCACGTATGCCATTACTCTGGGTACTCCACATTTCTACTCCGGGATTTGTAGGATCGATGTCGGCAGCCATACAGCGGCCTACGTCATCGTCCGCTTTCAACTGATAGATTACTTTCCCGGTTTTTGCATCTCTGAAGTCTGTCCCGTCACGTCGGTTCTCGTGGCAGTCCCATACCTGCAATAATTTGCTGTCAGGGTCGAAAGCTGTAAGATGCATGGCATCGCCATGCCCCATTTTCGTGTTATATAAACCTTTCCCATTATTGTCTACAGCCATTGAACCGTAAAGAATCTCGTCGCATCCGTCGCCATCGACATCAGCCACGCGTAGGTTGTGATTGCCTTGTCCTGCATAGTTGCTCCATTCTTTATTTTTGGTATCAAACACCCAGTGGCTTTTTAGATCTTTCCCGTCCCAATCCCATGCCGCGAGCACAGAACGGGTATAATATCCACGGCACATGATGGCACTGGGGTGAATGCCGTCCAAGTAAGCCACACAAGCAAGAAAACGATCGCTTCTGTTGGCATGATCATCTCCCCAATTATTAGGATCACCACGTTCGGGGATATAGTTGACACTCTTGAGCGCAGCTCCCGTCATGCCATCAAACACTGTCAGGTATTCATTGCCTTTGAGAATACGTCCAGTTATGTTGTCTTTACGGTCAATGTGTTTAGCTCCAATATTTTCTCGATAGTCTACTGTACTGTCTCCAATCACGTTACCAAGTCCGTCTCGGGTGCCGTCACTGGTTCGAACTATCATTTCCGCTTTTCCGTCACCGTCGAAATCATATACAAGAAATTGTGTGTAGTGTGCTCCAGCGCGAATGTTTTTACCTAAATCTATTCTCCATAACCTTTCACCCGTGAGTCTGTAGCAGTCGATATATACATCGCCGGTAAAACCTGCTCTTGAATTATCTGCGGAATTAGTAGGGTCCCACTTTAGAATAATCTCGTAATTCCCGTCGCCGTCCACATCTCCAATACTTGCATCGTTGGCTGTATAGGAATAGTATCGACCGTCAGGTGTATTTCCTGCGGCAGGTTTTGTGACTTTTATGGGTATGTATCCTATCGGTGCGTCTTCCTTCAACGTGTATGACCCATTGATACCGCCGCCCCTGATCTCGTAGGTGGCTTCTCCTTTTAATGGAGATTTGTCGATAAAGAACGTCCCTTTGTTTATTAAAGGAGTAGCGTTTATTTTTATTCCATTCCGATAGATATCGAAGGGCTCTCCTGTCTTGTCACTGGAGAGGATACGCCATGAGATAATCACATTCTCAGAGTCTTTACGAATAGCAACTACTCCTCGTCCGAGTTTCTCATGATGTAATTTCTTCATGTCGTAATTTGGTTGACCTGATATATAAATACAGCAGACCATCAATAACAAAATTGATAAAAAGACTTTCTTCATGGATAGTAGTATTTAGTTGGTGCAAATTTAATTAAAATATTCCAAATAGAGGTAGAATCATAAAAAAATCCCGTCACGAGTAAATGTGACGGGACTTACAGTACATAGATAATATTCAGTGTTTTTAGTATCTTGTATTTATTTTACGACGAATTTCTTTCCGTTCACAATATACATTCCCTTTGGCAGGCCTTCAAGATTCTTCGCATTGCTACGAACAAGTGTACCTGTGATACTGTATACATTATTGTTCTTTACAGATGTTTTCTTACCTTCTGTAACGATAGGATTGATACCATTGGTATTTTTTCCGTAGAACTTCAGAGAGAAATCGCACCATCCTCCAAAGTTTCCTATTGTGGCAGGCTCTGTAACGCAGATACCGATTTTAGCAGTACCAGTGTTTTCGTCTGAGATATTGAAAGAAATGGAGTTGTTGTAGAAGCCACGGGTGTAAAGTGTATCCATACAAGCACCGCAATGATAAAGGTCGAATTTAGACAGCGAATATTTAGAAGCCAACTGATCCAACAATGGTATGATTGCAGGGTCATAACCGATGTTGAGCGTTTTTATAGAATCGTTGTTTACATAAATTCTGCAGCGATTAGTTGTCGTATCACACCATTCTTGAGTTATTGTAGTAGGAAGACCTGGACGATACCATGCTTTAACGGTCATGGTATAGTCACCGTTAGGTAAACCTTGAATAGTCTGATGAACATTTTCGTTGATCGCGTGCCACCATGTACCTTGTCTAGGCGTTGCCGTGAGGGCTGTATTGTCGCTTATCCATGCACTGATGCCTTCTGTGTCAACAGCCGGGTCGCTGATAAGGCTGGTCATGTCAAAGTATTGTCCTTCTGGAGGATAAACGCCGCTAGCCTTAAATTCTATTTCAGCCTTCTTCAGATTTGTGATTGCTTGATTGTATTCGTCTGCAGATATAGCCTCATTAAGTACGTTCGTTGCATCCTCAATAGCACTTTCGTATGAAGTGATATCTACATCGTTAGGATTAGTAATACTTTTAAGCAACAGATTCGCTGCGGTAATCTCTTTGGTCAGAGAGTCGCTGTATAATGTCAGTGTCGATTGGATAGAGTCTTTTCGGTAAGTAGCTGCGTCACCTACGAACTGTAGTGAAACATTATCCCAAGCAATCCAGTTGGCTGTTGTTGCAGCGTCGATATTTAGACCGTATTTAAGATTGCAAGCACTTGTAGGTTCAACCTCGATAGTGAAGTATTGGGAAACACCGTTAGCTGTAGCGCACTGTACGCTATGAGGTTCGTCATTCACATTCATAAATAGAGTAACACCTGTGACAGCGCTAGGGTCTGCGTATCCCTGATTGCATGCGTTGACAGCAGCTTTCAGAACATAAAGACCTGCAGGCATATTCTTTAGTTCCTGATATGCGTAGTTGGCTTGTCCATAGGTTCCGGGTGTTGTCGTAGACGAAGAAACCCAGCACTCCATGAAAGGTTTAGAAATGTTGGAACCGGCACTACCTGAAGTATTGAGATGGAGGGTAGGATTAGCAGTACCGCCAGAGAGTACGGTCCATCCATTCATACTGCTCATTGTTCCGTTAGTACAAAGATTAATAGGATGTGCATAGCCGGCATTGACCAATCCGAATTGTGTTTCAGCCTTTTGTAGGGTAGTATCGGCCTGTGCGATAGCAATCACGTCTTCACTCGTGAGATATTGAGATCCCGCTTGTATTGCAGTATTCAAATCCTCTTTTCCTTTTTTATAAGAAGCATCGTCATAAAGAGCTTGTGCTTTCTTTATCTCATCTTGAAGTGCGAATAATATTTTATTATTAGCGTAGTAGTTGTTGATGGCTGCACGCATGTTTGTTAGTGCAGTAGCCAATTGGGTAACGTTTTTGCTCGTTAGATATGCTGATTCTGTGGTAATAGAGTCATTCAGCGTAACTTTTCCCAGAGGATAATTCGTCCATCCATAAACTGTCTTAGCAGAATCGACCATCACTTGAAGAGCTTTCTGAGCCAGTACTATACTTATGTTGTTAATCTCAAAATTAAATTTTGCAGTGTCACCGACATAAGCCAATTTGACATTGTCGAAGGCCATCCAGTTGCCATTCGTGTTTTTAATATTAAGGCCAAGTTTGATAGAACCTAAATCCTGAATAGTTGTTTCTACATTGTATTCTGAGAATACGCCATTACCTGTAGCACAAGCCACAGAGTCGGTATTACAATAAAGTTTTAGTCCGGAAACTAGAAGGGAAGCGTTACCTTGCTGACACGCATTAATGTCTGCTGTTACACGATATTTACCGGCAGGCAGGTTTGACAGGGTTTGAGAAACATCACCATTTGACAGTTTACCACCACTACTCGTCCAAGCTTCTCCGAATAGATTCACAGTATTACCGTTTGACGATGTGTAAGATGCAGATTTGTTGATTTTCCAACCACCGTTATTGATCGTCCAGCCCGTCATTGATTTTGTAGCGAAGTCAGCATTCGTCAGACGGCTTGTGATATCTACGGAGTTTGCTTTGATGAAATTGCTGACTGCGGTTTTCAATGTTTCAATAGCTGTTGCAACAGCTGTAATGTCTGAGTTGGCTAGGTCAGCTTTAGCGATAGTAATGGCATTGTTGAGATCCTCTTTCCCGGTAGCCATGTTTGCATCGTTATAGTATGTAGTTGCAAGATCAATTTCCTCCTGTAATCCTATAGTGTTAGCCACTTCTTGAGCTTCTCCAAGGAAGAAATTAGCAAAATCTGTTCCACTGTTTAGCCAGTAGAAATGGATTGTCAGGTATGAACTACCTGTAAAGGCATAAGTTACCTGTTTCCATTTGTTTGAATATGTCACTCCATTGGCGATCGATTCATACAAGGTTGCTGTCGTCTTGTCAGTAGAACCGTCGGCATTTTGATATACATATTCATAACCATTGTATGCACTTGGGGCTACCTCATCCTTAGTATAATAACTAAAAATACAAGTTTTTCCGCTTGGTGCCTGCCAAGCGTTGTGGATACCTCCTGCGGAGGCTACTTTAGAGTTTGTGGCGATAGATTTTTTTAGGTACGGTCCGTCATTTACAGGACCACCATTAGCAACAACTGTAAATGAGTCTGTAGCAAGATCCAGCCCGTCTACACCTTTCCATCCGGAAAGTCCGTTGGAAAAGTCTCCATTAGTAATAAGGTTGGCTCCAGTGATTTTGTAGGATCCGGTGGAAGTTCGTACGATGTCACCGATAGATTGAGCAGAAATGCCTATGCACGTAAGGGCGGCAAAGACCGTTAGTAGGAATTTTTTTTTCATAAGATTGTTTATAGTTAATAAATGATATTTTTGTAGGTTTTCGCAAAGATACACTTTTTAATTCTAAAATCAATAAAATACAATTATTAATGTGTTAAAAATAGCGTAAACGTTTGCGTAAAATGGTTAAATGTATATATTGTATCTTTGTAAATAAAATTAAAACAGCATTTTATTTTGTTTCTCCGCTCATTTATATTATCTTTGCATAAGATAAACTGCATCTCGGCAGAACTAACGGTATTTCGTATATTCTGCAATAGATTTGCATTATCTTTTCATGACCAAATAAAGTATTTAATGAAGGAATTTGTAATATCCGAGGTTAAAACCGAAATGGCTGTCCTCGTCGGGTTAATTACCAGAGAGCAGAATGAGCGCAAGACAGAAGAGTATCTTGATGAACTGGAGTTTTTAGCAGATACAGCAGGAGCCACTACGGTGAAGCGTTTTACACAGAAGGTGGATGGTCCAAATAATGTGACTTATGTCGGCAAGGGTAAACTTGCGGAGATAAAGCAATATATAATTGACGAGGATGAAGCCGAGCGCGAAGTCGGTATGGTTATCTTCGATGATGAGCTTAGTGCAAAGCAGATGCGTAATATTGAAAAAGAACTTCAGGTGAAGATACTTGACCGTACATCACTTATTCTCGATATATTTGCTATGCGTGCTCAGACGGCAAGTGCAAAGACACAGGTGGAACTGGCGCAGTACCGTTATATGTTACCACGCTTGACACGTCTGTGGACTCATCTTGAACGTCAGGGTGGAGGTTCCGGATCTGGTGGCGGTAAAGGCTCTGTGGGACTTCGCGGACCTGGTGAGACTCAGCTCGAGATGGACCGTCGTATTATTCTTGGCCGTATGTCACTTCTTAAACAGCGTCTTGCCGAGATAGATCAACAGAAGTCTACTCAGCGTAAGAACCGAGGCCGTATGATACGTGTTGCTCTTGTCGGCTATACCAATGTGGGGAAATCGACTCTTATGAATCTTCTTGCCAAAAGCGAAGTCTTTGCAGAAAACAAACTCTTTGCTACGCTTGATACCACTGTGCGTAAGGTGGTCATTGATAATCTTCCTTTTTTACTTGCTGATACCGTAGGGTTTATTCGCAAACTACCCACTGATCTTGTTGAATCATTCAAGAGTACCCTTGATGAGGTGCGTGAAGCTGATCTCCTGTTGCATGTGGTGGATATTAGCCACTCTGAGTTTGAGGAACAGATAAATGTGGTGGAGAGTACACTCAAAGACCTTGGTTGTGCTGATAAACCTTCAATGATTGTTTTCAATAAGATTGATGCCTATACTTGGGTGACAAAGGAGGAAGATGATTTGATGCCGTCTACTAAAGATAACGTAACACTTGACGAACTACGTAACACCTGGATGGCAAAAATCAATACTAACTGTCTCTTTGTTTCGGCCAAACAAAAGCAAAATATTGATGAACTGCGTGATATCTTATACAAAAAAATTAGCGAGCTTCATGTACAGAAATATCCTTATAATGATTTCTTATATCCAATAGACTAGATACATTACCGATATGGAATACAGGTCACTTACAGAAGAGGAGATATCCTTATTAGAGGATAGTGGTTGCACTGCGGAAGATTGGTCAACTATTTATGTCGCTGAGGATTTCAGACCGTCGTATGTTCGAAACGTAGCGTTTTACGGTCAAATCAACATCGGACTTTTCGACAAAAATATTGAAATTGATGAAGGTTTTGTGCGGCACTCCGGGATTCGTAATGCGACACTCCGCGATGTTACTGTGGGTGATAATGCCCTTATAGAGAATATTGGTAATTACATCTCCGGTTATAATATTGGAGAGGAATGCTATATCTCAAATGTTGGTACAATGGCAACCACTGCTGGAGCCACCTTTGGCGAGGGTGATATGGTTGCGGTGCTTAATGAGGGAGGTCAGGAGAATGTTATGATTTATGATGGACTTTCTTCTCAACTTGCAGCATTAATGATCCGTCATTCCTCAGATAAAGAGGCTATGGCGGCACTCCGTCAACTCATTCTACTTCATGTACGTAATAACCAATTGTCGTATGGAACTATCGGTTACCGTGTGAAGATTGTGAATGTGAAGGAGATCCTTAATACCAACATCGGTGATGACTGCGAGATAAGCGGAGCCAGCCGTCTGAATGAATCTACATTTATGAGCATCCCTGAAGCTAGTATCTGGGTCGGTGCAGATGTGATATGTGAGAATACGATCGTGTCAGCAGGGGCCTCTGTGTTGGACGGGGCTAAACTCGATAATTGTTTTATTGGAGAGGCTTGTCATATAGGAAAGGGTTTCTCTGCGACTTCAAGTCTCTTTTTCGCCAACTCATATATGGATAACGGTGAGGCATGTGCCTCATTCTGTGGCCCATTCTCTGTGAGTCATCATAAGAGTACGTTACTTATCGGTGGTATGTATTCATTCTATAATGCTGGTTCAAACACCAACTTCAGTAATCATGCATATAAACTAGGACCAATTCACTACGGTGAGATGGAGCGGGGTTGCAAGACGGCTAGTGGAGCACATCTTTTATGGCCAGCCGCTATCGGCTCTTTTTCGATGTGTATGGGAAAAATACAAAATCATCCAGATACACGTCAACTTCCGTTCTCTTATCTTATCGCATCAGGTGACACCACCTATATTGTTCCTGGTTATAACCTGGTCACTGTCGGCACTTTTCGTGATATCGAAAAATGGCAGCGTAGGGACAAACGTCCCCGTCAAGGCCGTCAGAGTCTGATTCATTTCGAATGGCTCAATCCCTATACCGTGACCGAGATCATTAATGCAAAACAGACCCTTGAAAACCTGAGAAGAGAACAAGGCGAGACCGTCGCTTCTTACAGTTTTAATGGTTGTCTGATTAAGAATAAAACCCTCATGCGTGGTATCGATCTTTATGATATGGCTATTCGTCTGTATATGGGCGAGACGATAAAGAATCATAAGGCCGATTTGCCTAAAAGCAGTGTTGGATCAGGATTATGGAGCGATCTATCCGGTCTGCTTGTCCCTGAATCAGAAGAACAACAACTGGTTAACGATATTGCTATTGGTTATATTGATAGTCTGAAAAATGTAGAAGAGCGATTCCTTTCACTATATAACCATTATAATGATTATAAATGGACTTGGACATATCGTGTCATCTTGAATTATTTCCGTTTGGACACCCTTGAGGAAGAGGATGTCATGCATATTATCAGTGAGTATGATAAAGCGAAGAAAGACTGGTTGGCAGCGATACGCTTTGACGCGGAAAAAGAATTCAAAATGGGAGATGTCGATGAACAGACATTAAAAGCTTTTTTGGAGAAACTTGAACAGTAACTTATTTATATGAGAATGAATTTTAAATTAACTACAATTATCGGCTTGATGTTGTTCGCGACGAACATCATCTCAGCAAAAGATTACAACTACACAACTGTAAAGGGTGACCTTATGGGGGCCCGGATCTACACTCTTGACAATGGACTGAAAGTCTATATGTCAGTCAATAAAGAAAAACCTCGTCTTAAGGCTTATATAGCCGTTCGCGTGGGTAGTAAAAATGATCCTGCCGAGACTACAGGTCTGTCCCATTATCTGGAACATTTGATGTTTAAGGGCACCACACACTATGGTGTTACTGATCCTGTCAAAGAAGCTCCTCTGCTTGACAGTATTCAAAATCGTTATGAACAATATCGTCACACGACAGATCTTTTGCGTCGTAAGGCCATCTATCATAAAATAGATAGTCTCTCACAGGTGGCTTCGCAGTATAATATCCCCAACGAATATGACAAGCTAATGCAGATTATAGGTTCTGGTGAGAGCAATGCCTATACTTCAAATGATGTTACCTGCTATACCGAAGATATACCGAACAATCAGATAGAAAACTGGGCGCGTATACAGAGTGACCGTTTCATGAATATGACTATTCGCGGTTTTCATACCGAACTAGAGGCCGTCTATGAAGAGAAAAATATCACGATGACACGTGATGGCGAAAAACAAATTGACTCGCTCTTCAATATTCTTTATCCTAACCATCCTTATGGTACACAGTCTACCATAGGACTTCAAGAACATCTCAAGAATCCTTCAATAATTAATATCAAAAATCATTTTAATACATGGTATCGCCCTAATAATGTGGCTATATGTCTTGCTGGAGATTTTGATTCAGATCAGGCCATAGCTATCATTGATAAATACTTCAGCGGATGGAAACCCAATAATGACATCCATCGTCTTGAAGTTAAAAACGAACCAGTTTATTTACACCCGGTAGAGAAAACTGTGATGGGACAGGAAGCAGAGAGTGTTCTTCTTGGATGGCGTTTTGATGGAGTGTCTTCACAACAGACAGATACGCTGACAATGATAGAAAATATACTCAGCAACGGCACGGCAGGATTGTTTGATCTCGACCTTAATCTTCAGCAACAGGTTCAGCAGGCTGATGCAGGGGTATACGGATTATCTGACTATTCTTCTTTTATCATGCAGGGCATGCCAAAGGAGGGACAGTCTTTGGAACAGGTCCGTAGCCTTATGATTGGTGAACTCAATAAGTTGAAAAAAGGTGAATTCCCAGAAGAATTAATACCTGCTACCATTAATAATCTCAAGTTGAAGTATTTTCAGGGACTCCTCGATAACGGCTCGCGCGTAAATCGTATGGTTGATGCCTTCATTGATGGCAAACCATGGAAAAATGCGGTCGAAGAGATTGACCGTTATTCGAAGATAACCAAGAATGATATCGTGTCATTTGTCAATAGATATTTTACAGAAGGGTATGCTGTCGTTTATAAACGTATGGGCGAAGATAATAATCAGAAGAAAATAGAAAAACCTGAGATAACCCCGATAAGTTCAAACCGAGAACTGAGTAGTCAGTTCCTTCGTGATATTCAAAATGTAAAGGTAGAGCCGATACAGCCTAGGTTTGTCGATTTTAAGAAGGATCTTACACTGACGAAGACAGCTACAGGAATTCCTGTTATATACAAGCAGAATACCGCTGACGGCCTATTCAATCTTTCTTTCGTCTATCCATTTGGACAAACAGCAGACTTGAAGATGTTTTATGCCGCCAATTATCTGGATTATGTTGGAACCGACAAGATGACTGCGGCTCAAGTGAAACAAGCCTTTTATAGTTTGGCCTGCAGTTGGAATATATCAGTTGGAGAAAAGGAGATATTTATTAATCTTAGTGGCTTGAACGATAAAATGCCGGAAGCACTTCGTCTGTTGACATACGTGCTTGGCCATGCCAAAGGTGATGATGTGTCGTATGATAAATATGTTGCCGCGATACTCAAAGATCGTGCTGACAGTAAGACTAGTCAGAGCACTTGTGCCAAATTTCTGAGAGAGTATGGAGAATTCGGAAAGTACAATAGTCGCCTTAATATTCTCAGTGAGAGCCAGCTTAAATCTCAGAATCCGCAACAGCTTCTTGACAAACTAAAGAATTTATTTAAGATAGAACATAAAATAACATATTTCGGTTCCGATACGCAGATGCAGTTTCTTTCACTGATAGCTAAGATACACAAGACTCCAAAGAAACTTATTTCTGCTCCTATCGGTAATGATTATATACGTCAGGTTACGTCTTCTAACAAGGTACTCTTTGCTCCTTATGATGCAAAGAATTTCTATATGCTGATGCTCCATAATAAGAATAAATCATGGCAACTGGAGAATGCACCTGTAGAAGCAGTGTTCAACGAATATTTCAGTGGTAGTAATATGAACGCTATCGTATTTTCTGAAATGCGTGAGACTCGTGCTCTCGCTTACAGTGCATACGCCAACTATAAAGCACCTAATTATAAAGAAAATCCGGAATCCTATATGACATACATCATATCTCAGAGTGATAAACTGAAAGACTGTGTGACAACTTTTAATGAACTGCTCGATAGTCTGCCTAAGTCCCCGTCACTTTTCGAATTGTGTAAAATGTCAATATTCAATACTCTGTCTAGTAAACGGGTAACCCGCAATTCTGTTATCGATGCTTACTTGTCTGCACAGCGGCTCGGTATCAGTCAGGATGTGAGTGAGTATGTATACAACCATCTCTCATCAGTTACCCTTGATGACATGATCAATTTCGAGAAGGCAAATATGGCTAATAAGAAATACACCTACGTCATCCTCGGTGATGAAAAGAGTATTGACTTTAAATACCTCAATACAGTGGCTCCTGTAGAAAAACTGTCACTGAAAGATATTTTTGGATATTGATTAAAAATAGATTATTAAACCCAATAAAATAAATTATTAATTATGGCAACAATACCAGAATTTAAGTATGCACCTATGTTCCAGATGGGCAAGGATGATACTGAGTATTATCTGCTGACGAAAGACTATGTTTCTGTCGGAGATTTTGAAGGTAAATCCATTCTTGAAATCGCACCCGAAGCTCTCACAGCATTAGCAAATGCTGCCTTCCGTGATGTAAACTTTCTCCTGAGGCGCTCTCACAATGAGCAGGTGGCAACGATCTTAAGTGACCCTGAAGCAAGTGAAAATGATAAATATGTGGCTCTCACATTCCTCCGTAATGCTGAGGTGGCATGTAAGGGAAAACTTCCCTTCTGTCAGGATACCGGTACTGCTATTATTCATGGTGAGAAGGGGCAACAGGTTTGGACTGATTTTTGTGATGAAGAAGCTTTGTCGAAAGGCGTATATAAGACATATACGGAAGAGAACCTTCGCTATTCTCAGAATGCACCACTCAATATGTATGAGGAGGTTAACACTCGTTGCAATCTGCCTGCGCAGATTGATATTGAGGCTACCGAAGGTACCGAATATAAATTTCTTTGTGTGGTTAAAGGCGGTGGATCTGCTAACAAGACCTACTTCTATCAAGAGACAAAAGCGCGTATCCAGAATCCAGGAACGCTTGTCCCTTTTCTCGTTGAGAAGATGAAGACTCTTGGCACCGCAGCGTGTCCTCCATATCATATAGCATTTGTTATAGGTGGCACATCGGCAGAAAAGAACTTGCTCACGGTTAAACTCGCTTCCACTCACTACTATGATAATTTGCCTACAACAGGTGATTCCACTGGACGTGCTTTCCGAGATATTGAACTTGAGAACCAGCTTCTTGACGAAGCTCATAAAATAGGTCTTGGTGCGCAGTTTGGAGGCAAATATTTTGCTCATGACATACGTGTTATCCGTCTGCCTCGTCATGGCGCATCATGTCCTATCGGCCTCGGCGTTAGCTGTTCTGCTGACCGAAACATCAAGGCAAAGATCAATAAGGATGGTATATGGCTAGAAAAGATGGACGACAAACCAGGTGAACTCATTCCTGAAGCATTCCGTCAAGAAGGTGAAGGTGATGCTGTCAAAATCGATCTGAATCAGCCGATAGCTGAAGTTTGTAGACTCCTGTCTAAATATCCTGTGGCAACTCGTCTGAGTCTAAACGGAACTATCATTGTTGCACGTGATATAGCACACGCTAAGTTAAAAGCCCGTCTTGATGCAGGTGAGGATCTACCCGAATATTTCAAGAATCATCCCGTGCTTTATGCCGGACCGGCAAAGACACCTGACGGCATGCCTTGTGGCAGCATGGGCCCTACCACTGCGAACCGTATGGATCCGTATGTGGATGAATTCCAAGACCATGGAGGTTCAATGGTTATGATTGCTAAGGGTAATCGTACCCAGGAGGTTACTGATGCCTGCAAGAAACATGGAGGTTTCTATCTAGGCAGCATCGGCGGTCCTGCTGCTGTGCTGTCAATGAATTCAATCAAGAGTATTGAGTGTGTTGAGTTCCCTGAGATTGGTATGGAAGCTATATGGAAGATTGACGTTGTCGACTTCCCTGCATTCATTCTTGTTGATGACAAGGGTAATGACTTTTTTAAGCAGCTCAAGCCTTGGAGCCCCTCTTGTAAATAATCTCTTATAAATAGTTAGAAGGTGGTATTGATATTTTCAATACCACTTTCTTTGTTCATATAATCAACCGATAAGCTAACCTTTCTGTCTTATTATGGGTGTAGATTATTCCACTTTGGATATGCGGATATTAATAAGCCGGTCTGTACTTGTCTTCGTTTTTGTCTTCGAGCATACTGAGATAAGACGTGTAACGGCTTTCTGCTATCAGATGTTGCTTGACAGCTTCAAGCACAGCACAACCTGGTTCGTGAGTGTGACTGCAGTTGTTAAAACGGCATTCCTTTGAGTATTCGAATATCTCCTTGAAATAACTGTCCAGTTCATCACTGTCGATATCAAATGTTCCGAAACCTTTTATGCCCGGAGTGTCAATGACGTAGCCGCCATTGGGCAGAAGGAGCATCTCACTGAAAGTGGTGGTGTGCATGCCTGTTTTGTGAGCAGAAGATATCTCAGCGGTCTTCAGTATCTTATCTTTAATATAAAGGTTTAGGATCGTACTCTTGCCTACACCAGAATTACCACTGAAGAGAGATATCTTATCTTTCATCAGAGGCAGGAGCGTATCTGTTCCTTCACCTGTTTTGGCTGACATTACATGGCACTCATAGCCGATAGACGTATAGAGATCCTGTACCATCTGCTGATAATGCAGCTCTTCATCAGAGAGTGCATCTCGTTTGTTGAAAATAAGGATTACAGGAATGCGGTAAGCCTCCGCAGAAGCGAGAAAACGATCGATAAAGGTAGTTGAAGTCCGTGGATAATTGATCGTGACGATAAGGAATGCCTGGTCTATATTCGCGGCGATGATATGACTCTGTTTCGAGAGATTAGGGGATTTGCGTATGATATAGTTACGGCGCTCCTCAATATTACTGATGAGCGCCGTACCTTCAGCATTTGTTATGATGTCTACTCTGTCACCTACAGCCACCGGATTGGTGCTGCGGATGCCTTTGAGACGGAAATTTCCCTTTATCTTACATTCAATGAAGCGTCCTTCGTCTGTTTTGACGCTGTACCAGCTTCCTGTATTCTTAATTACGAGACCTTTCACTAGGCTTATACTGTCATTATCTCTTTGTCTTTAGCAGCAAGGAGTGTATCGACTTTCTTGATAAATCTGTCGTGGGTCTTCTGTAATTCGTCTTCTGCATCAGCTTCCATATCTTCAGAAAGTCCTTCCTTGATGGCCTTCTTAAGTCTTTCAATTGTCTCACGGCGTGCGTTTCTGATACTCACCTTGGCCGTCTCTCCCTCTTTATTGCATTGCTTAGCCAGTTGTTTACGACGTTCCTCTGTCGGTTGTGGTATGCCGAGACGGATAATCTCACCGTTGTTTTCAGGTGTGATGCCCACTTCTGAATCCATAATAGCTTTCTCTATAGCCTTAATCGTATTTTTGTCCCATGGGCGAATTGCAATAGTTCGGGCATCGGGGGTAGTTACGGCTGATACCTGATTGAGTGGAACCATCGAACCGTATGAGTTGACTCTAACACCATCGAGGATGCATACATTGGCTTTACCGGCACGAATGTGTGACAGCTGTTCGTCGAGGTACAAAACTGTCATCTCCATCCTCTCTTCACTCTCTTTTAAAGTTGCTTTAACGTCGATCATAAGTTGGAACATTATTATTGATTTTGGAAACAAAAGTAGGCAATATTATCCAAATATGCAACAATTGAATGAAAAATATTCTTGTTATGAAAAAAAATGTTACCTTTGTGCAAATTTATAACGATATCTAACTATCTAATATTAACTGCTACAAAAAATACAGAAAAAATACATTTTTCTCCTAAAAGCCGTGAGTTTTGAGTGAACAAAAATCTAGGCAGGTAGGGTGATATGTGTTTTTTTCGGTATAAAAAATTGAAGGTCTCTGGATTTAATATCCGGGGGTGAAATATAATCTATCATGAAATATAAAATAAAAGAATTACTGGCTCGATTGGAGCCTATAACGCTCGACGAGATGTCTTCTATAAGATTGATGAACAGGATTGATACCAAGTTTATCACTAATCATACGACACTCCTAAAACTGCTTGAAATGACCCCGGGCAAATATGATGTCCAGGAACTAAATGGAGACCGCGTCAATCCATATTTGACTACCTATTGGGATACGTCGACGCATTTCTTTTACATGTCCCATCATGACGGTCATTATCCAAGAAAGAAGGTCAGAGTCAGAACCTATCTGGAGTCGGACATCACATTTTTGGAGGTGAAGATGAAAAACAATCACGGTCGTACAACGAAAACCCGTATACAAGTACCTGCTCAGGATGACTTGGCAGAACCTCAGGTTGATGAATTTCTGGAAAAAAAGGTTGGAATGGATCTGGATGAGATGAAACCTGTGATACAGAATCGATTCGATCGTATCACACTGGTGAATAAAGGGAAGACGGAAAGGCTGACTATCGACTTTAATATCAGATTTAAAAACCTTGAGACTGGTGAGGAGAGCGGTACCGGCAATCTTGTGATCATTGAACTGAAACGGGATGGCAATGTCTATTCACCAATAAAGGAGATACTTAGAGAACTTCGTATCAAACAAAACGGAATTTCTAAGTACTGCATAGGGGTGGTAATGACTAATCACGATATCAAGCAGAATATGTTTAAACCCAGAATGATAGATATCTATAAACAAATAACTATATAAAATAATCATGGAAAATTTAATGTTAGTCAGTACTTTAACTGACAATAGTCTCGGTGATGCTGCCGACAGCATGCCAACCGATAGTATTAGCGCAGCGACGCAGATGTTTCTAGGACAGCCAGTAGCCAATATACCAGCCTTGTTGATGTTATTGGCTCATTTTGTGCTCAATATACTCGTTGTTACGGTTATCGTGCAATGTCTTTATTATCCCAAGAGCAAACGGCGTGACTATTATTTCACTTATGAACTTATTTCCGTCTGCATATTTATGCTGATATTCTTGATGGGCGGTGTGAAAATGAAAGTGGGTGTTGCACTTGGCCTTTTTGCCATTTTCGGTATTATTCGCTATCGTACGGAGAGCGTGCCTATTAGGGAGATGACTTATCTGTTTCTTGTCATTGCTTTATCCGCTCTCAACGGACTCTCTTCATCACTCAGCTGGGCTGAGGTCGTATTGGCCAACCTGCTGGTGATGATCGCCGTATGGTTCTGTGAGAGCCGTCGTCTTGTTGCTCATTACTCATGTAAATATGTGAAGTATGACAATATCAATTTAATTCTTCCGGAGAAACGTGACGAGATGATAGCAGATCTTCAGAAACGTATAGGACTAAATATTTACCGGGTAGAGATTGGAAGCATTGATCTCTTAAAAGATTGTGCACTTATCAAGGTTTATTATGAGGACGATGCAATCGTCGAGAACACCGCAGAGTCACTGGCAGATCTTCCTAAAATGTATGATTAAGAAGTTATTGATATTCATAGCAGCTGTTCTGGTGGTTTCCGGAGCAAGCGCGCAGGTCCCCTCTCGGAGTAAGTTCGGAGTGTGGACTGGAGCCTCAATATCAAAAAAACTGTCGCACAAGTGGAGTATAGAGGCAGAAGGAGAGTTCCGTACTCAGGACGCACTCAATAAGGTGGATCGTTGGAGCGGTTCTTTAGGAGTGGATTATAAACTGATGAAGTACTTGAAGTTGGGAGGAAGTTATACCTTCCTTTATACCTATAATATGGATGAGTGGAATGAAAAATATGATACTGGAGATCTTGAGGGCTATAATGTGACAAAAGCTTATTGGATGCCTAAACACCGTTTCTGTTTTGATGTCACCGGAAGTTACGGATGGAACCGATTCTATTTTTCTCTGCGTGAGAGGGTGCAATACACTCATAACAACAGTAAGACGGCCTCTAAAGACAAAATGAGATTTTATGGCATTACTGACAGTCTCTATCTTAAGGGTACTGAAGACAAAACCGTCGATACAAAAGATAAATGGTCTTTGCGCAGTAGGTTGCAAATCGAATATAACATTCGTCACAGTCCTTTGACTCCTTTCGTGTCATGTGAAATGTACAATGACCTCAAGGAACAGTTTGCTTATCAGCAGCTTAGGTTAGAAATCGGATCCGAAATAAAGATAAATAAACATAGCTCTGTTGATTTAAGTTATCTGTATTGTACAAGTAGTGATGACGATGAACCGGATGGTCATATTCTCAGCGTCAATTATGCTTATAAGTTCTAAAACAAAACAAAAGGGTCGACGGTAGTCGACCCTTTTGTTTTGTTTCTCAATCATTCTATTGCTTTGTCACAATCGGCGAAAGTGTTTCTTCGCACATGTCCCTATGGTTGGCATATAATTTCTTCATGTTCGCATAGAGGCATCTCAAACATCGCTACATTTATTGGCGGGTTACACCTTGTAGTTATCATATACTTTTAGCTCCCTTCATCCAAATTATTGCTGTCTCGGAATAAAATGTTAAATTTGCACCCGTTTGATCATAAATTTAAATTTTCATTCCATGAAACAAACTACATTTACCGCCTTTGCACGCGAGTGCATCGTGCGTCTGGAAGAGGAGGGCCGCTTTTCTACCGCCCACCTCTACAAGAACGCCCTGCGTTCCTACACTGAGTATCTAACCCGTCCCGTTGTCCATTTTTCCGACCTCACGCGTGAGCGTCTGCGGGGCTACCAACGGAAATTGAACGATGAGGGTCACCTGCCCAACACCGTCTCCACCTATATGCGGATGCTCCGCAGCATCTATAATCAGGGAGCCGATCTGGACTATGCCCCTTTTGTGAACCGGCTGTTCCATGATGTCTATACGGGCATAGACTCCGGTCACAAAAAAGCCCTTCTACGTCATGAGCTGAAGACCCTGCTCTATAAGGATCCTGGTACTGACGTTCTGCGCCGTATCCAACATCGGGCCCGTCTGATCTATCAGCTTTGCGGCATCCCCTTTGTAGACCTGACCCACATCCGTCCTTCCAATATCTGTGGAGACATTCTGGAATATCACCGCATGAAGACCGGGACGAAGGTCTGCGTGACGTTGCTCGAACCTACCATTGAGATCATCCGATATTATACCGAGACCATCCGTTCCCCGTCCGATAAGAAAGGCAAATATCTTTTCAATATCCTGCGTAGTGAACATAGCTTCCGCAGCCGTGAAGGATATACCGAATACCAGTCGGTACTGCGTCATTTCAATCAGAATCTCTGCATCTTGGGCAAAACCTTGGGGCTAAATAAAAACATCTCTTCTTACACCTTGCGCCACTCCTGGGCCACTACGGCCAAATATACCGGAGCCCCCATCGAGATGATCAGCGAATCATTAGGTCATAAGTCCATCAAGACCACACAGATATACCTTTCAGACTTCTATGCATCCCACCTTGCAGAGGTGAACAGGAAAGTCTGTAAATACGTAGCGGATTAAGATAAAATTCTTACAGATTAGAGTCCGTTACTTGCAAAGTAACAGCCTTCTTTTTGTTTGCAAATATAATACTATTTTTATAACTCGATATTGTTTTTTACATACTTTAACGTTGCTATCTTACATAAAAACACAAGAAACCTCTTAATGGATATAAGATTGTGCATTAGTTACACCCATTAATTAAATGCTTATTTAGGGTTATTAACATCCGGCGAAGAATAAAAATCTCCGGATCAAAGCATCCATGCCCTAGTTTGTGATTCTTTCTTTACGTAATATGCTAATTTGTTTTAGTAGTCTGTTTGTAATACATTGATAACCTGATAGAAATAGAGATATCCATTACTTTGCAAGTAATAGAAAAAACAAGAATATCAAGTGTAAAACATTTAATTTTAAGGATTATGGAGAAAGAAGAAAAGAAGAAATTGAAGTATGTCGCTCCTACAGCCAGTGTGATGGAGTTCGATCCCGGCTGCATCCTCTCGTGTAGTGCCGGCCCGGGTGGTTGGAGCGTTGATGGTGGCGGTAGCGGTAGCACCGGTGCCTCGAGTGGCGGATGGAGTGTTGACAACGGTGGAAGCGGTACCGGTGCCTCTACGGGCGGTTGGTCTAAAGATGGTGGTGGCAGTACCGGTGCCTCTACGGATGGTTGGTCTAACAACTGATCATCAATTAAAAATTGTATTTAGAGTCAAGTAACTAAAATTAAAAAATGATCAAAAGATGAAGAAAATTTATTTATTGGCAGGTATGGCCGCCCTGATGCTGGCCTCCTGCTCCACAGACGAACAGGCAAGCGGCGGTTACGTCGCCGGAAGCACGGTAACCTTGAATGCGACACTTCCCAACAGCGGTACCCGCGTGAATGAAGCAGCCAGTGACACTTACGGTCTTATCACGACCTGGAGTGCAGATGATTCCCTCGATGTGCTGGTCAATACCAATGCGATCGTGTCCATGACCAAGGGTACAACGGCCAATACCTTTACTGCTACACCAGCCAATGCAACGATAGGTGCCGGCTTCAATGCCGGTCAGACCATCTATGGCGTGAATAACAAATACAATGACAAGATCACCACAGCCGTTAACAGCAGTAAGTTGAAAGCGACAGTGGACTTCACTGGTCAGAAAGGAACTGTTGACAATCTGAAGAGATATGACCTGATGTACGGCAAGGGTGATCCAACCAGTAGCAATATCACCTTCAACCATAAGATCTGTGTACTACGCCTTGATATCAATTCCGACTCATTGAAGGCCGACGGAATCACCAGTATTACGGGATTGAAATTGAAATATGTCGTATCGTCAGGCACGAAGCTGTTTGGCAGTCAGGAAGTATATAACTTCGGTGCCACCTGTGACAGCACGATCACAGATGCCGATTCCCTTTATTTGAACAGTACCAGTATTGCCGTAGCCGACGGTAAGGCCACTGTTTATATCGCAGTACCTCACCGTCAGAATTTATTTGGTACCCTTTATATCAAGTTAAAAGGTTCTAATGGTACGATCAGCAAAGTCTATGACCTGACCAATGCCATCTCTCTATCTAATGGTCGGATGCTGATGTCTACAGTACATCCTCAGGCAATTACAGGCTTGAACAGAACAAAAGTTAATATAGGAAACTATCTGTTTAGTGATGGCACATGGGGAATCCTTGCCGACAGTCTTGGCTCTGCGAAACCTATCGCTGTCGTCTTTTCAAAAACGACCAGCACTATCGATCAATGTCTTAGTTGGAGTCATGGCTATGCGATGGCTCTGAAGAATGCGTCAACAAGTTGTGCCTGGACGGCACTAGGAACAATAGACGATAACCCAACAGGGACATACATTACCACAACGGCAGCAATCATAGCCGACAAGGATGGTTATACTCACACACAGATGATAGAAAAAAGGTATTCTGTTGGTTATTTTCCTGCTGCAGATGCTGCATTCCGTGACTATTTCTATGAAAATAAATTAACAGCGACAGCCCCAAGTAATACGAGTGGTTGGTATCTGCCTAGTATTGGTCAATGGTATGATATCTGTGTGAATTTGGGCAAAATGTCAGCAACTTCTTACACAAATAAAACTAGTTATTTTTACTGGGAGGGGTCTATTTATAATGCCCAAAATTGCGCAAATCATATAAATGTTTACCTAACCCCATTGATCAGTGGTAGTTATGACACGTTCTCAAGAAGTTCTTCTGTTTCTTATTGTTATTGGTGTTCGTCAGAGTGTAGTAGTACCAATGCTCTCTGCGCTGATTTCAATCTAAATAATGCTATGTATTTGGAAAATTATAACACTAAGACTACTACATGTAGCGTACGTCCTGTTATTGCTTTCTGATCCTTGCTTATCTGCGAAAAGTAACATTTTTTAGATAATGAGAATCTTATTATGCTGTTCTGCATTTATGCGGGACAGCATATCCTTCAAAAATCATTAGTCTGCGTTATTCGAACAACAAATTAATTCCTTCAAGATGCATCACAGAATCAATCCTTCCGATAGACAGAGCCGCCGTCATCATGGCAGGGGATGGGATCATGTATTCTTCATGGTACTTATCTTCCTGGCCATTGTACTGCTGCTGGTCTCCATTGTTGTCAATCTGAGACATTGAGCGATGCTGTGTATGCTCAAAATAGAAATGTAATTTGTATCGTATCGTAACGATATGACAGATATCTCTAGCTTATTGTTAGTATGATGATGTGAAGATAGATATCAATGATGATGAGCGCAGGTGTCAGTCTCTTAAACTTATAAAATAAAGAAACAAAATGAAAATTAAAAAAAGATCAGAACGATGAAAAGGATATATATATATGCAGGGGTGATCGCAATGATGGCAGCCTCCTGCTCGACGGATGATTCGTCCACCGGCGGTTATGTTTCCGGCAGCAAGGTGACGCTGAATGCTTCATTTTCAAACAGTGACACCCGCGTAACAGAAACGGCCAGCACCACAAACGGCCTCGTTACGGCGTGGAGCGATGATGATTCGCTCGATGTCCTGGTCAATACGAATGCATTAGTGTCCATGACCAAGAGTACGGGCAATACCTTTACCGCCACTCCGGCGAATGCCACGGTAGGCTCCGGCTTCAATGCCGGCAAGGTTATCTACGGAGTCAATAACAAATACAACGATAAGATCACGACAGCCCTGAACAGCAGCCAACTGAAAGCGACAGTCGATTTCACAGGTCAGAACGGCACGGTAGACAACCTGAAGAAATACGACCTGATGTACGGCAAGGGTGACCCCACGGGTAACATCAGGTTCAAACATAAGATCTGTGTCCTTTGTCTTGATATTAATTCAGACTCCCTGAAGGCCGACGGCATCACCAGCATCACAGGTCTGAAGCTGAAGTATGTTGCAACGTCCGGCACAAACAGCACAAAGTTGTTCGCCACACAGGAAGTGTATAACTTCGGTGCTACTTGCGACAGCACCATTACAGATGCTGACTCCATTTACGTGAACAATACCAGCATTACCGTTGTTGACGGCAAAGCCACCGTCTATATAGCGATACCTCACCGTCCAAATCTTTACGGCACGCTTAATATCATGTTGAAAGGTTCGAACGGTACGGTCGGCAGATTCTACAATCTGACCAATTCCCTCTCCCTGTCGAATGTCTCAATGCTGATGTCAACAGTGCACCATCAGGCAATCACAGGCCTGAGTAGGGCAGCAAAAGTAAATACAGGCAACTATCTGTTCAATGACGGCAGCTGGGGATACCTTGCCGACAATCTCGATTCTTCCAAACCTATTGCAGTCATCTTCTCAAAGGCTACCAGTACAACAGACAAGACAAACGGCTGGAGTCACGGCTATGCAATGGCATTGAAGAATGCTTCAACAAGTGCAACATGGGGCCCAACAGGAACCAATCCTACCGGCACCTCCATTACTTCTACGGCAGCAATGATAGCCGATAAGGACGGTTACACCCACACGACATATCTTAATAGTAGTACTTATCCCGCTGCTTATGCTGCTGCCACCACCTATCAATCAACGGTGGCAGCTCCCGGTAATACCAGCGGCTGGTATCTTCCCAGTGTAGGGCAGTGGTTTGATATTTGCGTGAATCTGGGCAAATTGTCAGCAACAGGTTATACCGGAAGCAGTAGTGTAGTGTGGGCGTCAGCAGCAACGACCTGTATGAATAACCTTAACGCTTCCCTGACCCCACTTGCCAGTGGCAGTTATGACACGTTCACGGCAGGTGGTTATTATTGGTGTTCTTCAGAGAGTAGTAATAGCACCAACGCCTACTACGCACTTTTCATTAGCAATAGCAATATGACCTTGGGTGACATGTATAAGCCAATTGCTTGTAGCGCGCGTGGAGTCATCGCTTTCTGACCTGTTTGATTACTTGATACATTTGTTTATTTAAGATCTTCAATATGTATTGCAATAACAGGACTGATGCCTTTAGCTTATGATTCGTATTATGGCGTAAAATAGATTTTCAAGGATGATGAGCTTAGGTGTCAGTCTTTTAAACTTAAAGAAAAAACAAAAATAAAAATAGAAAAGATGAAAATAAAAAGAAACCTATTGAGTCTGGCCCTGCTGCTATCCGCAGCCGGAACCATGGCCCAAACAGAACTGGCCGACAGCACGAAGCTGCTGCTTGACCGTAACTTTGGCCGTAACTGGTTTGTGAGCATTGGCGGTGGCGCGCAGATGTACTTTGGCGACTATTACAAGCAGATGACTCTCACCGACCGTCTGACGCCCGCCCTGGATATCGCCGTGGGCAAGTGGTTCACCCCCGATATCGGCCTAAGGCTGATGTACAGCGGTCTGGAGTATAAGGGTGTAACCCCTTCTGCCACCGGCAGCCATTCCACCGGTACCCTGTATAAGACCAAGGGTAGCATGAAGCTGTATAACCAGAAGATCAAGTATTACCACTTTCAGACAGACGTGATGCTCAACTTCTCGAACCTCTTCTTCGGTTATAACCCCACACGCTTCTACACAGCCTCCCCTTATGTGGGTCTGGGCTGGATGGTGGCCTACCAGCATCCGCAGTCGCATGAGGTAAGTGCCACGATCGGTCTTCTGAACAGCTTCCGCCTGAGCAGTGCCTTCGACTTAAACCTTGATATCCATGGCGATTATGCCAATGACCGTTTTGACAGCGAAGTTTCCGGTGTCTATGGCGAGGGTGGACTAACTGCAGCCGTCGGCCTCACCTATAAGTTCCCCGCCCGGGGCTGGAAGAAATGTGGCGCTGCCAAATACAGCGACGCCGATTTCAACAAACTCAATGAACGTATCAACGCCGTTCAGAAGGAGAACAGCACACTGAAGAGCCAGCTTGCCTTAAATAGCAATAGTAGCAATAATGGCAATATCACCCTAAAGTCGCAACCTGAGGTCATTACCCGTACGGTAGTAGCCCCGATGCTAGTCATCTTCAAGATTGGCAGCAGCACGCTGTCCGATGAAGCTCGTGTAAATCTCGGTTTCTATGCAGAAACGATGAAGAAGAAGAGCGAATCAGTTTATATCATCACCGGCTATGCCGACAACGCTACGGGAAACAAGACGCTGAATGACGTCCTGAGCAAGGCTCGTGCCAAGGCCGTCTACGACTGCCTGACCAAAGAGCACGGTGTATTCTCCTCACAGCTGAAGACCGATCATAAGGGTGGGGTGGATAATATGTATGAGAATAATCCGGCCTTGAGCCGTGCCACGATTATTAAAGTAGAATAACTCCCTCACCAGACCATGCGTGGTAAGATGAAATAAAAGATGAAACGTGTCATTTACTACTTATGCATGTTCTTAGTGTATTTGTGTGTAGTTATGGCGTGTTCCTTACTCTTATACATGGCATCATGACAGTTAGGTGATGATGCCTGTGCACAAAATAAATGATCAAACAAATCAATTAAACATGTTTTTATATTTAAATATATGAGGAATAAAAGAAGACGTCATAATTGGTATCTTGAAAGCCTGAGAAGACATAAGAGAGAAAAATATCTCTTTTATTTTCTGGTATTTATTGCATTGATGATGTTTCTTTTTGCAGTATATGTTTCAAGAGGAAATTGATGATAAAACTCTTTTGGTTAATTAAAAAGACTAGCAATGTGACTGTATTTATATTAAGAGGGGCATTGCGTGAGTAAGGGGCCTCTCTTTTAACCATTTTGTCATTGAACCGATTTGAAATTATGTAGAAAGACGAAAAAAATATATTTGCAAATGCGGGCAGTACCTTTACTGTCACTCCAGCGAATACAACGTTTGGTTCTGGCTTCAATGCCAGAGAGACAATCTATGGCGTAAACAATAAAAGTAATGACAATAAATGATGAAACGCACCATTATCTATTTCTCCATAGCGATCGTTACTATCGTGCTGTGCTCATTGCTCTTATGTCTGGCATCATAGTGGCAGTGTCAGTGATTCCGGTGGCAACCATCAAACACGAAATAAAAAGTTTTTATATTAATATATGAGGAATAAAAGATGGAATCATAATTGGTATCTGGAAAGCCAGAGAAGACGGAAACATGAAAAGTATCTATTTTATTTTCTGGTCCTTATTGCACTGACCATGTTAGTTTTTGCAATATACATTTCAGGAGGAATTTGATGATAAACCCTTCCGGTTATGATTGTCTTTTGGGTTTACTAAGACTAGCAATGTGACTGTATTTAACTCACCTGAGAGGAGTTACGTGAGTATGAACCTCTCTTTTTCCCTTTTTTTCATACAATGATGGCTGTACATTTACATATCTCGGATATATCTCCAGTCAGAAACGTGATCAAAAATCAGTAGTGCTATACAATAAGTTTTTGCGGTATATGTCTGTGGGGAAACGGATAATGATTTTAATTTATGATCCTCTTTTCATTATCTAAAAATAACCATGACGACTGTATTTAACTCACTGGAGAGGTATTGCGTGAGCAGGGAGCCTCTCTTTTTTGTTTTATTTATGTTGATAATATTCGATTTTTAATAAATATGTAACCAACATAGAATAAAACTATTTTAATCGAATAAAAAGCCTTTCTAATATCATAATTGTATGTAAATAATTTGTTTATTATGTTCTTTTTTATTACCTTTGCCTATAACTAAAAACTGGCAGGCAAAGATGCCTGAAGTCATCTAAAAAATAGAACTTAAAACAAATGGAAAGTAATAATTTATGCGGGGGTGAGGAACTCTCGATGGAAACGTGTTTCAAGCATCTCTATATCACATTCAAGTCATATCTGGTAACAGATCCGGAGAAGGATGAGAAGTTCAGGTTGTTAACCGGGAATATGATCAATCAAGGCGTGATCCGTGCTGTAAGGCATGACCAGGGTAAGATAGAGTTCTTTTACAACAAGAACCTGATCACCAAAAGTGAGTTCCTTTGTCTGTTGGCAAATGTCTATGTACGGTTCTTTGGAACCTCATTGGCCATGAAGACGTACGTCAGCATCGGTTGCGTACTGTTCGATTGTTCCGGAAAGAAGAAAGATTCTATCTATATGGCCATGAAGAGACACAAGAATAACGAAATCCCCGTTCCCTATACAAAATTCTTTTGAAATGACCAAATTTATTTGTACCCGATTTTGGTACACGTGTACCCGTTTTGGGTACATTTTTTTTTGCTCACGCCCTTTCATCTTCGTACCTTTGCACCTGTAGAAAGGGCAAATCACTCCCTCTCTCACGACTGCTTATGGAACAAAAAAAATCAGTGTGTGATGGTTCGGCGGCGCCTGTATTAAGGCCGCAACCCAGACATATCACTCCCTCCCTCCCGCCTGATGGCGGGAGGGGGAACGCCGGATCATCTTTCGAGGATTCTGACGAAGACTTCATAGCATGTATGGTATTTATTTTTAAGATCAAAAGGACTTCAGGAAACAACGGTTTTCCTCCTTTTTCATCCGGTCAGCTGCCGACGTTCTTCGGTAACTCACCTCCCAACTAAGCCACAATCTGACGCTCAACGATAGAGCCCCTCCGGTCACATTGATCATAGCCTCCCCACCGAGGCCGACCGGAGGTTTTTTCATGCTCCGCAGAAACCTGTTTTTTGCGGTTATGGGATCACCATGCCCCAATTGAATACAAATCAAAAATCAATAATCAATCACAAATGACATTACAAGAATCAAAATTCATGAAGCTCTCCGAACACTTCACGCTCTATGAACTGATCAGCTCCGAGACGTCGGAACGCCTGCATATCGACAATATGCCCGACAGTACACAGCTCAAGAACCTCACCAGTCTGGTGACGCGTATCCTTGAACCCGCCCGTGTGACGCTGGGCCTCCCGATCCCCGTCTCCAGCGGCTTCCGCAGCGCAGAGCTTAACTACGTGGTGCACGGCTCCAAACGCAGCCAGCACCTGTCGGGCAGTGCCGCCGACCTGCATCTGCGTGACACGGATTATGCCCGCAAGCTGTTCGACATCCTCAAGGCTAACACCAACGTGGACCAGCTCCTTCTGGAGCACAACAGCCATGAGGTGTGCTGGATCCATGTGAGCTACTCCAAGAGACCGAGACACCTGTTCAACGACAACTATGCGTCAGCATCCTAAAATCACGAACCCTCATGATTAACAATAAGAATCTGGTGTGGTACAAGTTCTTTGCCAACACCTTCGAGAAATCCGAACTCCAGCAGCTGATGGGGGAGGAGGGCGCCACGGGAGCGGGCACCTTCATGATCATCAACGAATACCTGTTCAACTGCGATAATGCGGTGGGCACCCTCTCGGCCCTGAGCCGTCTGGCGATGAAGTGCCACAAGAGCAAATCCTATCTGAAACATATCCTCCTCGACTACGGCCTCTACCTGGTGAGGAACGGCCGGTTCCAGTGCCTTCTTCTGAACAAATACCTCGGTATCGGGGAGCAGAAAGTCCATCCGAAACCCGACGGGAATTCATCCGTGAATGAACGGGAAATGAACCATGAATCAGTTTCAACGCCCTCTTCCCACCTTAATGCGATGCGCACCCGCACAAGAATAGAAGAGAATAGAAAAGAAAAATATAAACCTTCTACTCCTTCTGTCGTAGAAGGTGAAGGGGCAGGAGGAGGAGCAGCAGGCTCTTCTGAATTTTGGAATGAAATATTCTCCGACCGTGAGTGGCTTACCTCGGTAGCCTCGCAACGCGGCATCGCCCTCGACGACCGCTCCGTCCTTGACATCGTGAAGCGTGAGTTCCGTCTCAACTGTACGGCAAACAGCCGTCATCCGGGCTGTGACGGCTTCGACCTGTCTGCCGCCCGCCAGTACTGCTTCCGTTGGCTGAACAGCGACCATGAGAACCGTAAGCATCTGGACCGTAAGATCCGGCAGCTGCACGAGAGCCATACACCTCCCGAGGAACGTGCCGGCAACTACGATGCGACGATCGGCTACGGCCATATCATCGACGGCCTCCGTTACAGCCTTTACGGTGATATCGTCCCGATGAACGCCCCTCCGTGCCGGGAGAGGGACTGGAAGTGGAACACGAAAAAGAAATGTTGGGAGGGAAGCCATGCCTGATTATCAAGAGACTAAACGTGGCTACCTGATCGTCCCCCGTCACGACTTCGACTTCCGTCACGCCTCAGGCGACATCGCCCGCAGCCCTTGCCCTTCATGCAGCGACAACCGCGAACATCCCGGCGACCCGTCGGTGCGGATGAACCTGAAGACGGGCATCGGGAAGTGCTTCCACTGCGGCCGCCAGTTCCTCATCAAGGAGCAGATGCGCCCTTACCTCCGCCAGTCCGGCCCTTCTGCCTCCCGCAGTTACAAGCTTCCGAAAGGTGATGACCTGAACCTGCTGGTGATCCACTCCGATGATGTGAAGAACTATCTGATAAGCCGCAGCATCACCGACTTCGAGATGCTCGACCGGCTGAAGGTGATGGAGTGCGTGAGATACGTCAACGGCTATGACCAGAAGACGATCGCCTTCCCGAGCTACGACGGCAGCGTGATGGTGAACGTGATGTACCGCACGCTGAGCAAGAAGTTCCAGAGCGAGACGGACTGTGAGCCGATCCCATGGAACGTGGACTCCGTCCTTGGCGAGGAGTCCGTCTTCATCACCGAAGGTCGTATGGATGCTCTGAGCCTGATCCAGTGCGGCCATCCCGGCACGGTGAGCATCCATAACGGTGCGAACTTCGACATCCGTAGCTTCGACCGCTTCAAATTCTCCCACTTCGATTCGCTGAAGACCATCTACATCGCCGGTGACAACGATACTGTCGGCCTTGACATGCGCCGGCGTCTGGCTGCTTACTTCGGCGAGAGCCGCTGCCGCATTGTGGAGTGGATGTGGCCCTCGGAGGATGACATGGAGACGGCAAAGGATGCGAACGAATGCCTGATGAAGGGCGGCCCTTCTGCCGTGGAATACTGTATCGACCATGCGGAGGCTTGCCATATTATCGGCGAGGTGCGTGCGGAGAGCGAGTTTGAAGGTCTCGACGACCTCCGTCAGAATGGTCTTCCCCCCTCGGAGACGATCCGTCTGGGCGCTTTCGACCGCCATGTCAAGTTTCAGACCTCGCGCCTGTATATCGTCACGGGCCTTCCGGGAACGGGCAAGAGCACCTTCGCCGACTTCCTCGCGGTGAAGCTGTTGAAGGAGAGCGGCTGGAAATGCTCGATCTTCTCGCCAGAGAAGTTCCCCCTGAGGCTTCATTACATGGAGCTGGCGGAGAAGATCCTGGGCCGCAGTCTGAGCGACCGCCACCTCTCCGACCTGGAGTTCGGGCAGTGCAAGGATTACATGAACCGTAATATCTTCCACATCAGTGCGGAGGGCGATATGGGCATCAGCTCTATCCTGCACACCGCCACTCAGCAGGTCCTCTCCTACGGGGTGAAGCTCCTGCTGCTCGACCCTTTCAACTATATCGACCTGGGCAGCGAGAGCGGGATGACCGACACCCAGAAGATCAGCCGGATCCTGATTACGATCGTACAGTTTGCCCGCCAGATGAACGTCTGTGTAATCCTCGTTGCCCACCCGAGGAAGCCGGGCTTCGACTCCCGCGGCCAGCTCATCCCGATCACGATGTTCGACATCTTCGGCTCGTCCGACTTCAACAACAAGTGTGATGTGGGTATCGTCCTCCAGCGTGAGAAGGAAGATAACATCCTGCTGGTGAAGGTCGAGAAGATGCGTTTCGACCCGATGCTTGGCAGCGGTGGTATCGTGCCTCTGCATTACGACAGCGCCTCGGGCCGTTACGGCAATGCGGTGTATGATACTTCGCAGGCGAAGTATCAGAAGTTCGATATCCCTACCGACACGTGGCTGCCCGGTCTGGGGGGTGAGGAGCAGGAGCTGGAGTTTGACTGCCCGTTTTAATAAAATGGACAGTTTATGGGTTATGGTGTTTATATCTTCGCAGATAATATTTTTTTATTTTATATTTAATTTATCGGTAATCCCCAAGGCCCCTTTTGTCCGAAAAGGGGCTGTAATCTCTCCTAAATCCTCCCTTTTCAAGGAAGGACTTAACCGCAGATTCCGCTTCGCTACACTGCTCAGTGCCGTTTGGCCGGGCATCAAAGCCCTAAACGGAATAGTCTTGACGGATGTATTTCGTGATGGCTATAGTCAATGGTGAGAGGATATCTTCTAAAGGAGTGTTTTACATATAAGGCACAGTGATAATGAGGCACAGCGATAATGAAGTGTAACGATAATAGGGAACAGCAACAATGAGGCGCAGCGAAAATGAGGCGCAGCCGCAAACAATAGCGTAAGAAGCGTTAAGCGTAGCGACAGAGAGAAGCGTTAAGAAAAAAAGGCGTTCAAGTGGAGCGAAGCGGAAGGCGTTCTTTTTTTTAGCTTCTCGACCGAGCGGAGTAGCTTCTGAGCGTGTTTGCGTTTTTCTTTGTTTCGTTTCTTTGTACTCACAAAGAAATGAAAGTGAGGTTTTCTCACAAAGAAATGAAAATGAGACTTTTACAAAGAAAATGAAAATTGGATTTAAAATTAATAAACAATAATGAACAGTTAAGAGTATTAATCAATAACGAAATGAATTTAGAAAAGGAAATTAGTTTCTTTCAGAAGGGAGGTGTGAAAGAAACGTGAAGCCAAACCACCATTTATTCCTCGGGAAACACTCCCGAGCACCCGCACTTGCACATACTGCAAGCAGGAGAAGCCGATTACGGCATTTGAACGAATGAAAACCGGTACCTACCGTTACGTCTGTAACGCCTGCAAGTACCGTTACTACACTCTTCCTGCCTATTACAGGAGGAAAGCGAAGGCCTGGGGCTTATAGCCCCGGCCTTTCAAAACAGCGAAACTAAAACAACTTTTTAAAAAATCACCGCTGTCGTCACACCCGACAGCCTAAACATTTGACCAACAAGATGATCCTATTATATAACGACCGGCCCGACCGTCACAAAATGACGCTCGAACGTCACAAAAAAGTATTGAGACAGTGTCTGAGAGGTGTCAAAACGAACCTCCGGAGCATCGCTCTCGAACTCATATTCTGCTGTTTTTGCCTTGCAGAGATATGCTCCGCTAAGGTAAAAGATATGCTCTGCGAAAGTGAGAGATATACTCCGTAATATAATAAAGATAGAATTCATGAATGAACAGTAATACCTAAATAGTTCACATATTGTTCACAGAGTTCACACAGAGTTCACAAAAACTACACAAAGAGTACGCAAACAGTACGCACTGTTCACATATTGTTCACAGAGTACGCAAAAGCTACGCAAAAGCTACGCAAACAGTTCACAAACAGTTCACAAAAAACAATGAAAGTAAGATTCGATTTTTTAAACAACAAATCTGAGCGAAAATCAAAAGAGATCCCGCTCGATGACCTCTACGCCCAGATTAAGAGCGGGAAGTACGGCAAGCAGTGCAGCCGCCTGTCGTATAAACTTGCAGTCATCCCGAATATCCATGCAGAAACGACGCTGGAAGATGCCGAAAGACTGCCCGTAGTCCGCTTCGGACAGGGAGAAGATGGCTCCTATACCGGCTATGTGCTTCTCTCTTTCAAGGGCGCGATCGCCGATATCCGAGAATATCTCCGCAGAGAGGCGAAGAAACTGCCCCAGACGCTGATGACCTTCGAGGGCAGCAGTAAGAAATCGATGAAGATCGTCGTGGCCTTCACCCTTCCCGACGGGACCGTTCCTGTCATGGAAGATGCCCCCTTCTTCCACCAGCATGCCTACTATATGGCCGCCAGATATTACGAAGCGCAGCTCGGTGCGGCGGTGGATAAGAAATCCCCACGAGTGGACAGAGGCTGCCGTATCTCCGCTGACAGCAGCGTCTACCTGAATGCCGACGTGAAGCCGATGGTGATGGCGCAGCCGTCAGAATCCCTTACTGATGCTGTGGTGAAGAACCATCCCATCGCCGGTGATATCCACGTCAGCCACTCTCTCCCCAATTACAACGAAGAACAGATGAAGGTGCTGAAGTTCCAGTACTGTTATCAGAACAGTCTGATGGAGGAGACCGGGGAGATGGACCTCTTCCTGATGCACCTCGCCCGTGAGTGCCGGAAAAATGGCATCGACGAGGAGTTCGCCGTCAGAAGGGTGCTCCATATCACACCCTTCGGTGATTACGGTCAGATTGTCCGCGGCTGCTTCCACAACGTCTATTCCAACGGCGAACTCGGCTCCGACTGTTCCATCCCCGAGCCGACCATCCAGATGTCACTGCTCATCGACTTCCTCAGACGCAAATACAAGTTCCGCAGAAACTCGATGACGGGTGAGAACGAGTATATCGAAGAGGGAAAGTACATGTTCGACTGGGCACCGCTGACCAAACCCGTGATGAACCGGATGACGATCGAAGCCCTGAGCGAGGGAATCATCGCATGGGATAAGGATATCAAAAGATACGTGGAGTCGAGCTACGTCAATGAATACAGTCCGATACAGGAATACCTCCAGACCCTCCCCGTCTGGGACGGGAAAGACCGCATCACGGAACTGGCCCTGCGAGTGCCCACTGCCAATAAGGTATGGTCTGAATACTTCCATACGTGGCTTCTGGCGATGGTGAGCCAGTGGATGGGCCAGAACAAAATCCACGGTAACGCCCTCGTGCCCTTGTTGATCGGTGCACAAGGCGATGGAAAATCCACGTTCTGCAAACTCCTCCTTCCCGAAGAACTGCGGATGTACTACACTGACCGGATCGACTTTGCCAACAAGAACGATGCCGAACGCTCCCTGTCAAGATTCGCCCTGATCAATATCGACGAGTTCGACTCGATCACCAAACGGCAGCAGGCCTTTCTGAAGCTGATCTTACAGAAAACCTCCTCGATGCTCCGTCAACTCTATTCCGCGAATATCCGTGAGACCCCCCGACTCTCCGCCTTTATCGCCACGACCAATGAGCCGACACCGCTGACCGACCCATCCGGTTCCCGCCGTTATCTCTGCATCCGCACCGAAGGTATCATCGACACCCGAACCCCGATTGATTATGCCCAGCTCTTTGCCCAGCTCAAGGATGAGATCAACGACGGTGAGCGCACGTGGTTCACCGGAGATGATGAAGCGGATATCCAACGCAGCAACCGTGAGTTTGAACAGTTCGACAGCAACAAGGAGATCTTTCTGGAACTCTTCCACAAGCCTAAGGGTTCAGAGAATGGCGAGAACATGCCCCTCTCGAGGATCATCCACGAGATGCACCAGCGCAACCGCAGCATCAAGGAGGATGACGCGACATTCAAGAAGGTGGGCAAGATGCTGAAAAGAATGAGTTTCAAGCACAAACACAGCCGCACCGGCTCCGAATATTACGTCATCAGAAACTCTGCTGTGACGACACCATGACAAAAGGTGACGGTACAACCCAAAGGAAACAATCAGTAAGCTGTTCATCATAAACAACTTATCACCGTATCGGTGACGACAACGACAAAAAAACAAAAACCAATGTTCAAGTTTAGAATGACAAGATTAAAGAATCCCTCGCGGGAATATGACGGTCTCTGGTTTCCGAAGGCCCTGCACACGGTGACCGTGACCACCGAAGACCTTCTGAAGGAGATTCCCAAAGGCTGCTCGCTGAAGAAGAGCGACCTGCTGGCCTCCCTCACCGAGCTGTCAGAGTTCCTGCTCCATCATCTCCGTCAGGGTGAGGTGGTGGACATCGACGGCATCGGCCGTTTCAAACTCGAGGTCAAAGGTCAGGGCGTCATCTCCCTCGCCGACTTCGATGAGCAGACCGACATCTCCGGCTATGTCTGCCACTTTACACCGTACTCCCGTAAAGGCAGGAAACTGATGTTTGAGGATATCGAGCTGAAGAGGGAGAAATAAGATAGAAGAGTTAATATCGCTCACAGAAGAAGTAATATTTCCCCAAAACAAACAATGAAAAGAATATAACATCGATGATAGAATACGAGATAAAACCCTACTCAGGCTCCTGCCCCCTCTACAGCGGGATGAGTGTGGCCTCAGTGAGACTGAAAGGCTTCCTTACAGAGGAGGCCTTTGAGGCAGCCCTGAGCAAGGCCGGCTATCACTCCCATTCCGTGTTTGACAACGTCTATGAGCGTCAGGCAATCTACGACAAGGTCTTGATGTCCTACATCATGCGCGGCTATAAAGTCTGTGTTCGAGGTGCCGGCTGCTTCTATTCCTATATTCAAGAGACTCCCTTCAAGCCGGACACGTTCAATACCGCCCTTAATCTCCCCAAGGTCTATGTATGCAGGGAACCTGAGAAGATGCTCTGCAAGGAGATTCGTGTTACGGAGAAGGATATTAAACGGTATGAGGAAATGAAAGTGGAGGAGGGGGAGCTGTTTTGATGAACATTTATGATATATTCTATTTTAGACTATGTTTTTCGTTGTTTTCCAAATGGTAATTATTTACACTAACGAGTTTTGTTTATTTTTCTTACTTAACTGAAGAAGATCATAAAAAGGGAATAGATTTTGGGTTTATCGTAGAAGATATCTCTTGATAGATAGTATAGTCCTCATGAGTCAGAGATACTTTCTATATTTGATACGTTTTTTAGCCTAAAAGTTTTGATGTTCAATATATAATCATTACTTTTGCACAAAATCAGATATGTGTGATTATGTGCAAAAGTAATGATTTTATGAAAGAAACAGCATTGTATATTAATACAATGATGAATGAAAAAGTGAAGTTAACCCCACTTGCGGATGATGTGATTGGGCACTTTCCTATAGCCATCTCCAGTATGTACAAGTTTTATTATACCTACATCCTTCAGCATCAAGTCTTGCTATGTTTCAGTCTTGATAGTATGGACGTTACTCCTGCAAAATTAGGTAGACAAAAGGCTCTGATTGCAAATAAGATTGGTATGACTCCCATCTTTGTATTTGATAAAATCGCTTCGTACAACTTGCAACGACTTGTCAAACAAAGAGTGAATTTTATCATTCCACAAAAGCAGATGTTTATCCCTGATTTAGTCATTGATCTGAAAAGACAAAAGGATTTTAACGAACGTACCAATGCTGCCATTCCACCTCTTGCACAGTGTATTATATTGTATAAATTGGAGAACGGCAATATGGATGATTCTTTAAACATGCAGGACATCATTGATATATTCGGCGTTTCGTATGCAACTGCTGGCCGGGCCCTAAGATGGCTGTCTGTTAATCATATCTTAACAGTGAAAGGTGGAAAAGAGAAGATATATCTTTTTACCGACACTCGCAAACGTCTATGGGAGAAAGCCCTTCCTTTGCTGATGAATCCTATTGAACGTGTGGTTTACTCTGACAGCACCGTCAACAATGCCTTATTGAGTGGCATCAATGCTTTGGCAGAATATACTATGATCAATGACGAGGCAAATATGTGCTATGCCATCAGTGGTGAAGATCTGAAATCTTCTGGTATTCAGACAGACAAAAAATACGGAAACAACACTATAGAAATTTGGCGTTACAATCCACACTTGTTAAGTAGTGTCAAGGTGGTTGACAAGTTATCCTTATATCTTTCATTGAAAGATAATGAGGATGAACGCGTACAAATTGAATTGGAAAACATGATAAACGAAATTAAATGGTAAGAGGTATAGAACAATTCAAGGCATTCTTTTCTGAATTCGAAAACAATTATGTGATCATAGGCGGACGGCATGTGAGATTCACGAAGAAATATACGCCCAAACGCCACGTGCGACAAAGGACATTGATGTTATTCTGATAGTGGAAGCCCTATCAAAAGAATTTGTCAGCAGATTCTGGGAATTTGTAAGAACGGCTCAATATGGAGAGCAAAATAAAGGTATCGTTGAGAGACAATATCAAAAACATGAATACTATAGGTTTATGAACCCAGCCAATCAAAAATACCCTTACCAAGTGGAGTTGTTTTCCAGAAACTTTGGTTTGATTGATTTTCCTGAGGCACATATAACACCTATTCCTGTCAGTGAAGATCTGTCAAGTCTCTCTGCCATTTTAATGAATGATGATTATTATCAATTCACAATTGAACACAGCCGTTTGGAAGATGGCATCCACATTGCCGATATTGAAAGTCTGATTTGTCTGAAATGCAAGGCATATCTGGAGATGTCCGAACGTAAGGTCCGTGGTGAACTGATTGACAGCAAACACATAGCGAAACATAAGAAAGATGTGTTCCGACTTGCAGCGATGCTTGGAGCGGCTGAATCATTCACGGTACCTAAGCAATTGTCAGATGACATAAAAAATTTTGCGAAGAAACAAGTGACGACCTGCCTAATGCAGACTTTATCAAGACCGCGGGCTTAGGACGTACAACCGGAGAGAAACTCATACAACAACTCAAAAACAGTTTCTTAATAGCATGATAAAATTTCGATATCTATCTGACCTGCATCTTGAGTTTGTTGAAAACAGCTGTTATCTTGTATATAATAATTTAAAATAGATCCATTTTTTATTATCAAAGGGGCCCATTTTAGATTATTATATACAAGATGTTATAACCTTTAGGTAGATGTCGCTTTATAAGACGAATAAACAAGCGTCGATGAAAACAAAAACAATTAGAATCCCAAATCGGGGAAACTGACCCTACTGCAAAATAACAAGGATAGGTAGAAAGAGAGAAAATCAGATATTCATTTCTGTCAAGGCTTATCCGGGATAGTACAGTGATAACCATTCTATTGAAAATAAATGCGTAAATACGCAATTTATTCCAGTGAATATTTGGTGTTATGTGGTAAATTATCTATCTTTGCTGCTCAAAGTCATTTGAAAAAGTGGTATTTTTGTGATAAAAGTCGCTTTGAAAAATGTATAGACTAAAACTAAAGTCATCCTTAAAAATGTTATTATGCTGAAAAGAAAGATAGAAAAGACCCTGATCGCCTGGAAGAATGAGCCTGATCATAAACCGCTTGTCGTCAAAGGTTGTCGCCAATGTGGCAAAACATTCTCTGTGCAAAAGTTTGCTGCAGAGAATTACACGCATGTTGTCTATATCAACTTTGTAGAAGATGATAGATATATTCTGGCTTTTGAGGGATCTAAGCGAGTGGATGACATTATAATGAATATCACAGCAATGATTCCCGGTAGCGTGTTTGAACCCTATAAAACTTGTCTTATCTTGGATGAGATACAAGATTGTTCTGGTGCGAGGACTTCCTTGAAGTTCTTCAAATTAGATGGTCGCTATGACGTGATTGCTACAGGATCATTGTTAGGCGTGAAAGGCTATGGTGATAAGAAGAAAAAGCTAGGTAAGCAAGAACAGCTGGCTTCAGTTCCTGTAGGTTACGAAAATATTGTGGATATGTACCCACTTGATTTTGAAGAGTTTATTTGGGCTAATGGCATCGATTTTGCTATCATCGAAAGATTACAGCAATGTTTATCCGGCGAAACTCCTGTACCTGAAGCTCTTCATCAGCGTCTGCGTCAATTGTTATTACAATATGTTGTTGTTGGGGGTATGCCTGCTGTAGTCAACCTTTTTCTTGACAGTCATGATATGGGTAGGGTGCTTGCCGAACAGAAAGGTATTGTCAGTGAATACGAAGAGGATATGGTAAAATATGCCAAGGATGAAGACAAACCTCGAATTCGCGGATGCTTTGAGTCTATACCCCGTCAACTAAGCAAGGAGAACAAGAAATTTCAATATTCTATGATCCGTAAGGGTGCCAGATCTTCGGAATATGCCGGGAGTATCAAATGGATAGAGGATGCCGGAATTATCTGTCGATGTCGTAATCTTAATATCACAGAGTTACCTCTTGACGGTAATGCCATTGAAGAAGTATTCAAAGTCTATATGGTAGATACCGGCCTTTTTATCTCGATGCTTGAAGATGGCACTCAGTTTGATATTCTTCAAGGAAATCTGTATGGGTATAAAGGTGCCATTTTTGAGAACTTGATAGCTGACATTTTTACCAAAATGCAGCGTAAACTGTATTATTTCCATAAGGACTCCGGGCTTGAAGTTGACTTTGTGATACGCTATAAGGGGGAATGTATGTTGCTGGAAGTAAAAGCCAAATCAGGAAATACTAAGAGTACCAATACGATTTTGAAGTCTCCTGATAAATATCATGTCTATCATGCTATCAAATTGGGTGATTATAATGTGGGTAGGGCAGGTGCCTTGCTTACACTACCACTGTATATGGCATTCCTGTTGAATGGACAATGATTTTTATCTGGTGGATGGAGATAGTAATTTGGCATTGCATTAATTTTTATGCAAAAAAACTTAATGCGATATTAAATATCCGAAAGAAAGAATTATATTTGTACGTTAAATTAAAAAATCGAAATAATAAATAACATGAAAAAACTACTAACTTTTATATTGTTGATGTCAACTATGCAATTGTTTGCACAGACTGCTTATATTTGCCAGCCTACAGGTTACAACAGTGTGCCTGTATCTTCGGTGGGTGATATGACATATCTCTCTGGCGGATCTGTAGTCTCGATAGGTGGAACGAATTATAATGTAAGTGATATCGATAGTATCGTTTTTAGCAAACCCGCTATGACAGTCTATGTGAATTTCACTAACGGTGCAGCTACCATTAAAAACAATACAGGTGGTTTGGTTAAGACCTTGAGAAATACTGACGGTCATGTGGCTCTCTACTCTTATGCCAGTGATACAGCACAGGCTGTTGAAGTTAATTATATAGTCAGTGGTTCGGGTAATAATAATTCGTTATACATCGAAGGCGATTATAAACTTACACTTACGATGAACGGGGTGACGCTCACAAATCCTGATAGTGCAGCTGTCAGAGTGAGATGTGGCAAGCGTATTGCCGTGCAACTGGTTGACGGTACAGTTAATAGCCTGGCAGATGGAAATACTTATCCTCATGACGCCTGTTTCTGGATTAAAGGCCACGGCGAGTTTGACGGTAGCGGTACCCTTAATATCGTAGCCAATAATTATCATGCTTTGAAATGTGGAGAATATTGCATGTTAAAGAAAGGATTCGGAACGATCAATGTTACAAAGGCTCCCGGTGATGGTATTCACTGTGGCCAATACTTCCTGATGAACGACGGAACTGTAAATATCAGTGGCACGTACGGTGACGGTATTGATCCGGATAGTCTGGGTAATGTGGTTATTAACGGTGGTAGTATTGCAGTCACCGTTGATACTATCACAGGTAAGGGAATCAAGAGTGACAGTCTCTATACTCAGAATGGTGGCACCGTCACTCTGACTATTCCTTCAGCAATGTTGAGTGGGAAAGGTATAGATATCGGTGTAAACGGATTCCTTAACGGCGGAACGATTACTGCTTCGGCAGTGGCAAATGGTTCAAAGGGCATTAAGGGTGATGGTAACTTCACCCAGACCGGTGGCACAATCTCTATGACTTGTAGCGGAGGAAAAGATAAGATTACAGATCCGCTTGATGTTGGAAAATGTTACGGTATAAAGCTTGACGGTGCATGGAAGAAAACAGGTGGAACATGTGATATCAAGATAACCTCGACCGTAACAGCTGCGATAAAAGACGGCACAACAACCTATGATGGTTCTGGTGTGGCTCAATAAATTAAATATTAATACTTAATTATAATAATTATGAGAAAGAAATTTGCACTTGTTTTAGTTGCATTCCTTTTGATGGGGGCAACAAGTTGGGCAGATGAGTACTCGTATCTGACGATTCAGAGAAATGATGCAGGTAATTCTGAGGCAAGTGTGGCTTTGGCTTCGCTGAGCAAGATTACGTTCAGTAATGGTTCGCTCATTTTATCTAACGCTTACGGCACTACTATTGGCACGTATACTTTATCTGAACTGAATAAAATGTATTTTACCTCTCAGCCTACCGGTATTGGGAACGCCGTCACAGACGAGATGTCTGCAGTACTCCAAAACGGTGTGCTTAGGATAAATTCTGTTTCGGGGTCGAAGATAAAATTATATCAGACAAGCGGGGCACTTGTTAAGTCCTTCAGTTCATCGGCATCCGAGAGCGAGATAAATATGGGTTCTCTCCCTAAAGGTATATATCTGCTGAAAGTAAATGGTCAGGTTAAGAAAATATTGAACCGATAAACAAAGATCATAAAAAGTATTTTAAATACGTTTGGATATAATAATAGGTGGAAAATGCAAAAAAACGCATTTTTCACCTATATTTATTATGCTTATCTTGAAGATTTTTTGTGATATACCATAAACATGGTATGTGAAATGACACAAACGGGCGATTGTTCAGCATAGAAAGAAACACTACCTTTGCAGTATAAAATTAATAAAATAATAACAATTTTAAAAGTATAAGATTATGGCAACGAAAAAACTTCATTTTGAGACACTTCAACTTCATGTTGGACAAGAACAGGCAGATCCTACAACAGATTCAAGGGCAGTGCCCATCTATCAGACAACATCTTATGTGTTCCACAACTCTAAGCATGCATCCGATCGTTTTGGCTTGAGAGATGCGGGTAATATATATGGCCGTCTGACAAATTCGACGCAGGGTGTATTTGAAGACCGCGTGGCCGCTCTTGAGGGTGGTGTGGCTGGTTTGGCTGTTGCCAGTGGTGCTGCAGCTGTTACTTATTCTATACAAAATATAACCAAGGCTGGTGACCATGTAGTAGCATCGAAGACCATCTATGGTGGTTCGTTCAATTTGCTGAGTCATACACTTAAGAACTTCGGTATTGAAGTTACATTCGTTGATCCGGATGATATTGACGCTTATGAGAAAGCAATTCGCCCTAACACAAAACTTGTGTTTATTGAGACATTAGGTAATCCTAACTCAAACATCAGTGATATTGAAGCCACAGCAGAAGTGGCTCATCGTCATCACATTCCACTTTTAATAGATAATACATTCGGCACCCCATATCTAATCCGTCCACTGGAGCATGGTGCAGATATCGTCATTCACTCTGCAACCAAGTTTATTGGTGGTCATGGCAGTTCTCTTGGCGGAGTCATTGTTGACGGTGGAAAGTTTGACTGGAAGAAAAGTGGCAAGTTCCCTCAGCTTACCGAGCCGGATCCAAGTTATCACGGCATCGTATTTGCTGATGCTGTAGGGGCTGCTGCTTATGTAACACGTATTCGTGCCATCTTACTTCGCGATACCGGTGCAACCATCTCACCATTCAACGCCTTCATTTTGTTACAGGGTTTGGAGACACTGTCTCTTCGCGTTGAACGTCATGTATATAATGCGCTTAAAGTGGTAGAATATCTTAGTAATAATCCTCAGGTAGAGATTGTTCATCATCCGGCATTGGAGAGTCATCCTAATCACGAGATTTATCAACGTTACTTTCCTAATGGGGCAGGCAGTATTTTTACCTTCGATATAAAGGGTGACGCCCAGAAAGCTCAGGATTGGATTGACCATCTGAAGATATTTTCACTGTTGGCAAATGTGGCAGATGTAAAGAGTCTCGTTATTCATCCTGCATCTACAACACATTCTCAGCTCAGTAATGCTGAACTTGAGGATCAGGGTATTTATCAGAATACAATCCGTTTGAGTATAGGTACAGAGCATATTGACGATATTATCGATGATTTACAACAAGCTTTCGATAAAATAAAATGATAATGATAATAATATAAAAAGAATGCCATCATGACAAAAATAGCAAAACAATTAACAGAATTGGTAGGTAATACACCACTGTTGGAGCTGGGTAAATTCTCAGCAGGAAAAGGACTTCAGAAACCCATTATAGCAAAGGTTGAATTCTTTAATCCCGGAGGTAGTGTAAAGGACCGGATAGCATTGGCGATGGTTGAAGATGCAGAGAAAAAGGGAGTCTTGAAACCCGGTGCAACAATTATTGAGCCGACAAGTGGAAACACCGGCGTAGGTTTAGCGCTTGTGTCTGCGGTGAAAGGTTATAAACTGATCCTTACAATGCCTGAGACGATGAGTGTAGAACGCCGCAATCTGGTGAAGGCTTATGGGGCCAAGGTGGAACTTACCAGTGGTGCAACCGGTATGTCGGGTGCTATCAAGAAGGCCGAAGAACTCCGTGACTCAATCCCCGGAGCCATCATTCTTCAGCAGTTTGAAAACTCAGCCAATCCACAGCGTCATTATGAGACGACAGGCGTTGAGATATGGAATCAGACAGACGGTAATGTGGATATCTTCGTTGCCGGTGTAGGTACCGGAGGAACTGTCAGCGGTATCGGTAAACGTCTGAAAGAGAATAATAAGGATGTGAAGATCGTGGCTGTGGAGCCGGCTTCTTCACCAGTCTTAAGCGGAGGAAAGAGCGGACCTCATAAGATTCAGGGTATAGGCGCAGGTTTTGTACCAAAGACTTATAACTCTTCTTTCGTTGATGAGATTATTACTGTCGAGAATGATGATGCCATACGCACCGGTCGTGAGTTGGCACAACAGGAAGGACTTCTTGTGGGAATATCTTCGGGCGCTGCTGCTTTTGCTGCTTTAGAACTTGCCAAACGTCCTGAAAATAAGAATAAGGTTATCGTAGTGCTTCTGCCGGATACAGGCGAACGCTATCTTTCAACAGTGCTTTATGCTTTTGAGGAGTATCCTCTTTAATAATATGTGCTTTAGAAAGGGTTTATAAGGATATATGCCTTATAAGCCCTTTCTTATCTATTATTTATTGATTGTAACATTATTTTAATACGGTTTTTGTGATTTTTGCCAGGATTTTGTTTATTTTTGCAACATAAACGTAATGCTTATGCCAAATAATAATTATCGGATTTTAGTTGTAGACGACGAACAGGATCTTTGTGAAATACTAAAATTCAATCTTGAGACAGAAGGATATGTAGTTGACACAGTAAACTCTGCGGAGGAAGCGTTGACAGAGGATTTAACACAGTATAATCTCCTGCTTCTGGATGTTATGATGGGCGAGATGTCCGGATTTGCAATGGCGCGAAAATTGAAGGCTGACGACGCTACTAAGGGTATACCCATTATTTTCCTAACTGCACGTGATACTGAGAACGACACGGTAACAGGTTTTAATCTTGGTGCTGATGATTATATATCCAAACCGTTTTCTATTCGTGAAGTCCTTGTCAGAGTTAGAGCCGTTCTACGTCGCACCATAGACCAGAAACCGGAGGAAGAACAGCGATTCATTAAATATGAGACGCTGGAGATGAATCTAGATAAAAAGACTGTCAGAGTGGATAATGTGGACATCTCTTTCACGAAGACGGAGTATGAACTACTTAAACTTTTGTTGAATGAACGTGGAAGGGTGTTTTCCCGACAGGAACTTATCGACAGGGTTTGGCCATCTGACGTGCTAGTTCTTGACCGTACCGTTGATGTGAATATTACAAGACTAAGAAAGAAAATCGGACTTTACTCTAAGAATATTGTAACAAGATTAGGATATGGATATTATTTTGATGAATAGATAACTACTTTTATATGGGTCAAGTATCTATTGGACGGAAGTTATTCCTGACAGTAATATCGCTTTTTATTATTTTCGCGGTGCTGTTTACTGTTTTCCAACAGACTCGCGAGAAAAAATATAAGATTGATATGCTCAATATGAGACTGCAAAATTATAACTTGCGGATGGATGAGGCTTTGCAGTATATTGGCAATCACTCGGAACAGACCCTTTCCGATTATGTCAGCCGTCATAAGGTTCCCGGTCTGAGAGTAACTCTGATACATCCGGACGGGACAGTGTTCTTCGATAATGATCGAAAAGACTACTCTCATATACATAATCACGGTAATCGTGACGAGGTTCGTGAGGCTATCAGAGATGGTAGCGGTTTTGATATAAATCGTGCTAGTAACACTCTTCACGGTAATTATTTTTATTCTGCAACTTATTTTCGTAATGACTCGATAATAATTCGTAGTGCTCTACCTTATAATAATGATCTATCTCAGATACTGCAGATTGACCAACATTATCTATGGTTCACATTGCTGGTAACAATTTTACTTGTGGTTGTGCTCTATAGATTTGTACAAAGATTGGGATCGAACATCACAAAACTAAGAATCTTTGCACGTCGCGCAGATCATAATGAATCTCTCGAAACAAAAGATCTTGTAGACTTTCCTAGTGATGAACTAGGTGAGATTTCGGAACATATAATAAAGATCTATAAAAGGTTACAGAAAACGAAAGAGGAACAGCATGTCCTTAAACGTCAATTGACTCAGAATATTGCTCATGAATTGAAAACCCCTGTGAGTAGTATTCTGGGATATCTTGAGACTATTATTGAGAATCCGAATATTACTCCAGCCCAGAAGGACCAGTTTCTGGAACGCTGTTATGCACAGAGCAAAAGGCTGGCAAGTCTGCTTCGTGATATTTCTACTCTCAACCGTCTTGACGATGCTCCGGATATGATGGATTTTGAAATGGTGGATATTTCTATGCTCATATCAAATATCAGCAAAGAGGTTGCTTTGCAGTTGACAGATAGGAAGATGAATCTTGTGTGTGATATTCCTAATGATATCATTATCAATGGTAATCAGTCGATGGTGTATAGTATTTTCCGGAATCTCACAGATAATGCGATTGAGTATGCCGGTGAAGAGACAACGATAGTGATAAGGTGTCAAAAACAAGATGACCGGTACGATTTTTCGTTCAGTGACAACGGGGTGGGAGTAGGTAATGAACATCTAGGTAGATTGTTTGAACGTTTTTATAGGGTGGATAAAGGTCGCAGCAGAAAATTAGGAGGAACGGGACTTGGTCTCGCAATTGTGAAAAATGCAGTTCTATTGCATGGTGGAACGATATCGGCATATAATAATGCTGATGGTGGCCTTATTTTTGAATTCTCGTTGAAAGAATGATTTTTTATACTCTCTGCAACTTTCTTCTTTATTTTTACGTCAAAGATAAAAACACAATAGATTATGAACCGATTTATACAAATTATTACAGCAATATTGGTTATGTTAGGCATGATGGCATTGGCTTCTTGTCGTTACGAGGTATCATCATCACGTAATGCCGACAATACTATCATAAAAGACATCAAGGTTAAACCTTTTGAAAATATAAAAGTCGAATCTTCAGCAACAGTACATTATGAACAAGGTAAAAGTGTATCTGTAAGAATTGAAGGTGAGAAATCGGATTTGAATAATTTCAATATATCGTCTGATGGCCACACACTTGTTATTGAAAGGAAACATCGCGTAATATTCGGTATAGAAAAATATGGTGACGTGGATATATATATTACATCTCCAGATATTGTCGGACTTTATTTTTCCGGTTCAGGTGAATTTATTGCCAAGAAACATGTGGATACAGATAATTTGAGTATATCTCTCTATGGAAGTGGGGATGTCAATTTCCATGATATAATATGTGATAATTTAAACAGCGATATTACAGGTAGTGGTGATATTAATCTTACTAAGGTTATATGTGCTCGTTCCAAATTCTCATGTGTGGGAAGTGGTAATATAAAGGCAGGTGTTTATCGTTCTAATGATGTCAATGTTTTGTTGCAAGGCTCTGGGGATATTGAGTTGGATATGAAAGATTGCGTGAACGTAAATGCTGATATTCAGGGCTCTGGAGATATCAAATTAAGCGGAAATGTAAAAAAAATGAAAAAAAATGTTATGGGTAGCGGTGATTACAATATAGATAAATTATGTATTGAAAAATAAATATGCCCCAAAAAGTTTTATGTTTTCATAAATAATACTTATCTTTGCTCGATATTACTGGTTTTGTGGATTGCACGTGCAGTCTGCTGACTACACGGAAAGAGTGAAATGAAGTATGCCATAATAGCTGCGGGCGAGGGTTCGCGATTATCAGAAGAGGGAATAAAGATTCCAAAACCACTTATCAAGGTAGACAGTGAGGTACTTGTCGACCGTCTAATTCGTATTTTTATGGATAATGATGCCACTGAGATTGTCATCATCTGTAATGATACGACTACGATGGTTAGTGAGCATTTGCACGAGATTGAGCGTGAAGGACTTAACGGATGTCCTGTCCGGCTACGTATTATTGTGAAAAGTACACCGAGTTCAATGCACAGTTTCTTTGAGATAAGTGAATATCTGGATGATGAACCCTTCTGTTTGACCACTGTAGATACTATTTTTAAGATAGAAGAGTTTGAACAGTATATATCATCTTTTAAAACTATTGTCAGTCAGGGAAAATATGACGGACTTATGGGGGTGACGGATTATATCGATGACGAGAAACCTCTATATATAGGTGCGGACGATGGTATGAACATAACTGGGTTTTATGATTCACCGAATGATTGTCGTTATATCTCAGGAGGCATCTACGGACTGACACCACGTTCGATATTAACTCTTCAGAAATGTATAAATCGTGGAGAAAGTCGCATGCGCAACTTCCAGAGGGCTCTTGTTGCCGATGGTCTGTGCCTTAAAGCTTATCCTTTTAAAAAAATATTAGATATTGATCACGCTGATGATATATGTAAGGCGGAGAATTTTTTAGCTGGAAAATGAAACGTATAGTAGGAATAATGAGGGCTGAAGTTTATTCTCCCAACTCTGTAGATAGAGATAATGCCATTTTCAATGCGGTCAAAGGTAGACTCGAAAATCTGAATTTTCATGTGGCTGCCTGTCATGAGGGTGATAATTACCCTGATTCAGATTGTTACTTCTCTATGGGGCGTAAGAGAATGACACTGAAGTTTTTGAAGCGGTGTGAAAAATCAGGGTCCGTGGTGATAAATAGTGCTTACGGTGTTGAAGCGTGTACGCGTGAATCTCTTAATGAGACTATGAAAACAAATAACATACCCGTTGCCGGTGATAAAGGTGCAAATGGTTACTGGTTGAAGAGAGGTGATGCTTCGTCGCAGTCATCTGATGATATCGTCTATGCCGCAGATCGTGTAGAACTCGAAGAGGCAAAGAAACGTTTTAAAGAACGCGGTATTACATCAATGGTCGTAAGCGCTCATGTAAAGGGTGATCTGGTAAAATTTTACGGAGTGCGCGGGGTTGATTTCTTTAGTTTCTTTTATCCGGGCGATGACGGGATGTATAAATTTAATGATGAGGAACGTAATGGGAATCCTCACCATTATGTGTTTGATGGACATTATCTGCAGCGCGAAGCAGAACGCCTATCGGAATTGGTTGATACTCCAGTGTATGGTGGCGACTGCATCGTATGTCCAGATGGTAAATTTAAAATAATTGATTTCAATGATTGGCCAAGTTTCTCCCGTTGTCGTGATGATGCTGCAGAAGCTATAGCCCATTTGATAAAAAATAGATATGAGTACTAATTTTAAAGAATTATTAAAAGCATCATTTAAATCGGATGATACAGAGGAATGGCTTGATATTCATTTCAACCGTCCTATAGGTTTGTGTTGGGCTTTGTTTTTTAGAAAAATACATGTTCATCCGAATGTTATAACCATTATATCAATGTTTCTCGGAGCTGCTTCCGGCTTCATGTTTTATTATCATGATGTAATGCACAATATAGTGGGAGTCCTGCTGTTGATGTTTGCAAACTTCTATGATAGTGCAGATGGGCAGTTAGCTAGGTTGACTAACCAGAAAACGCAGCTAGGGAGGATGCTTGACGGTCTCTCTTCTGATGTTTGGTATATATCCATTTATGCCTGTTTGGCAATGAGGATGATGTGCGATTACATCCCATTCACTACAGTGACATGGGGGGTATGGATATGGCTCATTATTGCATTCTCAGGTCTTGTTGGACATTCACGCCAATGTGCGTTGGCAGATTACTATCGTAATATTCATCTTTATTTCATAAAAGGAAAAGAAGAGAGTGAATTAGATACTTTTAATCAGCAACGCGAAATACTTGAGCAGGTACCCAAGAAAGGTAATTTCTGGCAGCGGGCGTTTATATGGGGTTATGGAAACTACTGTAAAGGTCAGGAACGCCGTACACCCGAATTTCAAAAATTTATTACGGCACTTAGAATAAAATATCCCAACTATAGTGATATACCAACAACACTGCGTGAAGAATTCAAAGAAGGCAGCTTCCCACTGATGAGGTACACAAATATGCTCACATTTAATGTTCGAAGCATTATTATGTATGTTGCTTGTATCATAGATATGCCATGGATATATTTTTTGTGTGAGATCGTGGTATTTAATATGATATATGTAGGTATGCGTGTGAGTCATGAAAGATTGTGTCACAGGCTCAGATTAAAATATCTAGGATAAAATGAATAAGAATAACATAAAAGGGCTTATCTTCGATTACGGAGCAACCCTTGATACGTGTGGTTGTCATTGGGGACAGATGATTCGTCATGCTTATGAACGTAACTCAATCCCCGTGAGTGAGGAACAGTTTCGTGACGCTTATGTGTTTGCCGAGCGCACGCTTGGTAGCAATCCTATAATCCAGTCAAGGTACACTTTTTACAAGACGTTGCAGATAAAAATACGTATTGAGATGGAGTTTATCAAGGAACATAATTATTGGAATCCTTCGAAGGCGGATCTTGACAAAGCTATATGTGCAGTCGTTGACGATTTATACGCCAGGGTTAAGGAATATACCCATAATAGCGTTGAACTATTGGCATTGCTAAAGAAAAAATACAGGATGGTTCTTGTAAGTAATTTCTATGGAAATATCAGTGTCGTTCTTAATGAATTTGGATTTGATGGCATGTTCCAGAATATCATAGAGTCGGCTGTTGTTGGCATAAGAAAACCTGATCCTCGCATTTATATGTTAGGCGTAGATACTTTGCAAATGAAACCTGAAGAGACGGTGGTGATAGGAGATTCTTTCAAAAAAGATATCGTACCGGCAAAGAAAATAGGATGTAATGTAATATGGATAAAGGGTGAGACTTGGACGGATGAGAATAACGACGAATCATTGCCTGATGTCATTATTACCGATTTAAGACAATTGATAGATATTTTAATTTGATATCGTAAATAACATAGGTCTGTGCTATACATGAGTATTGGTCTAAAAAATGAATAAATTGTCCTTAATGCAAAACATAACAATTTTATGGGTTTAATTGTGTTTAATATAGATATGGACCTCGTATAAAACAAATAATTTGGCATATCGAGATTGCAGATTGACGAAAAAGCTGTGTAATCGTATGCTGATAAGAATAATATAAAAATCAACAAGGAAATAATTAACATCTAAAACTAGATTTATAATGAAAGAATCAAATGTAAAACCGGCAACCGGTAAGTTAGGAGTCTTGTGCGTAGGCCTGGGCGCAGTTAGTTCAACATTCATCACTGGTGTGTTAATGGTCCGCAAAGGTTTGAGTAAACCTGTAGGATCTATGACGCAGATGGCCAAAATCCGTGTAGGAAAAGGTGCCGAAGCAGAATATAAACATATTGGCGATATTGTTCCTTTGACAGGACTTGACGATCTCGTGTTTGGAGCATGGGATATTTTCCCAGACAATGCGTTCGAGAGTGCTATGCACGCAGAAGTTCTTAAGGATCGTGATATCTATCCTGTAAAAGAAGAATTAGAGCTAATCAAACCATTCAAGGGCGTTTATGATCCAAACTATGTGAAACGCCTTAATGGAACATGGATGAAAGAAGGTGAAAGTCGTTGGGATCTGATGGAACAGGTTCGCAAGGACATACGTGATTTCAAGAAAGAAAACAATTGTGAACGTGTAGTTGTTATCTGGGCGGCATCTACTGAAATTTATGTACCTCGTGTTGCAGCGGTGCATGACGACTTGGCTGCTTTAGAGGCTGCAATGAAGGCTGATGATAAGGAGAATATAGCTCCGTCAATGTGTTATGCGTATGCAGCGTTGTCGGAAAATGCTCCGTTTGTCATGGGTGCTCCTAACACCTGTGTTGATATTCCTGCAATGTGGCAGCTGGCAGAAAAGACCAAAATGCCTATTTCTGGTAAGGATTTCAAGACAGGTCAGACGATGATGAAGACTGTTCTCGCTCCTGCTTTCCGTACCCGTTGTCTCGGCGTAAGCGGATGGTTCTCTACAAATATTCTAGGTAATCGTGACGGTGAGGTACTGGATTGCCCGGAGAACTTCAAAACAAAGGAAGTAAGCAAATTGTCAGTTATCAATACTATCCTTAAGGATGATGAGTACCCAGACCTATATAGCAATATATACCATAAGGTGCGCATCAACTATTACCCACCACGCAATGATGACAAAGAGGGATGGGACAATATCGACATCTTCGGATGGATGGGTTATCCTATGCAGATAAAGGTTGATTTTCTATGTAAGGATTCTATCCTCGCAGCTCCACTGCTTCTAGACCTCGTGTTGTGCAGTGACCTCGCAGCACGTGCTGGTATGTTCGGTATACAGACATGGTTGTCTTTCTTCCTCAAGAGCCCAATGCATAACGATGAAGGTGCTCCTATTCATGATTTGTTCCAGCAGTTCACTTTGTTCAAAAACGCCCTTCGCGAAATGGGTGGTTATGAGGCAGATGAAGAGATTGATTAATATTCTTTTACTGATATGGGCGTTGGCTCTACCTGCCAACGCCCAATTATCAGGTGTCGTTTTAGATGCTTCTACAGGCGACAGCATACCTTATGCCAGTTTGGTATATAAAGGTCATAAGATATTTGCTACGTGTAATGGCAGTGGCCGTTTCACTATAGAGCGTCATGATGGATGGAGTATCACTGTAAGTGCTGTAGGCTATCAGCAGCGCGTGATTAATGTCACAGAAAATGCCCACTCACCTTTGACTGTCAGTTTGAAAACTGACATAAGGCAACTGAGCGAGGTGGTAGTGAAGTCTAAACGCAAACGTTATAAGCGCAAAGATAATCCGGCGGTAGAGATAATGCGTAAGGTTATTGCCGCAAAAAAACTGACGGATCTGAGTAATCATGAGTTTTATCAATATAATAAATATCAGAAAATTACTCTTGCAATTAACGATATAAAGCCCTCTCAACTTTCTACTGGTCTGTTTAAAAAGGCCCCGTGGCTTACAAAGCAGGTTGAGACGTGCCCATATAATAATAAGATGATTCTACCAGTGTCGGTCGATGAGACTGTCACCCAAAAGATATATAGAAAGAGTCCTCACAGCGAGAAGAGTATCATTAAAGGACAGAACTCCACGGGTATAAATGAATTATTTCAGACAGGAGATATTCTTACTGTTACACTCAAGGATGTGTTTTCTGATGTTAATATCTATAATGATCAGGTACGTCTGTTACAGTATCCGTTTACCAGTCCAATAGGTAAAGATGCTATAGGATTTTATCGTTTTTATATAGAAGATACGGTATATGTAGATAAGGATAAATGTTTTGAATTGTCGTTCACTCCAAATAATTCTCAGGACTTCGGGTTCAGAGGTGAATTGTTTGTGCTTGCAGATTCTTCATGGCAAGTGAAGAAATGTATTCTTAATATTCCGAAACGCAGTGATGTCAATTTCGTGGAGAACCTTAAGGTAATACAGGAATTTACACGTCTGCCCGATGGAGAATGGTCTCTGAGTGTAGATGATATGGTTGCAGAGATGTCATTTGCTAAATTTCTACAGAAGGCTGTGGTAATTAGGACAACGAGACTGGGTGATTATGCTTTTGATGAACTTCCCAATAAATTGTTTAAGGGCAAGAAGGAAGAAGTGAAGATGGCTGATGCAATGATGCAGGATGAATCATTCTGGAAACAATATAGACAGGTGGAACTGACGAAGAGTGAAAGCGGGATGGATCAGTTTATACATAATATGGAACAGATTCGCGGATTTAAATATGCCATCTTCGGTGCACGGGCAGTTATTGAGAATTTCGTGGAGACCGGAACTCAGAAAACACCTAGTAAGGTGGATATCGGTCCTATAAATACAATGCTCACGTCAAACTTCATTGACGGATTACGAACACGTATAAGTGCTCAAACTACGGCGAATTTAGACTCTAATCTATTTCTTTCAGGTTATTATGCCCATGGATGGAATAGTAAAAAGAATTATTATAGCGGTACTGTGACGTATTCGTTTAATAAGAAGAATTATCTGCCACGTGAGTTCCCAAAACGTACCATCTCTTTCACTTCAACCTATGATGTGGGAACACCTTCTGACAAGTTCATAAATACAGATAAGGACAACGTTTTTACATCATTCAAAATTCACGAGATTGATAAAATGTTGTTTTATAATAGTCAGGAACTTGCTTTTGAACGGGAAGAGGACTGGGGATTTAAAACTACGGTGAACTTTAAGACAGAAGAGAGTCAGCCAACAGGATCATTATTCTTTCAGCGAATGGGTACATCCACAAACATTCATAAGATAAGAACGACTGAACTCAGTGTAAATTTACGTCTGGCTCCAGGTGAGACTTTTATAAATACAAAGCAGCGACGAATGCCAATAAATCTTGATGCACCGGTTTTTGAAGTCAGTCATTCAATGGGATTCGAGGGCTTGCTGGGCGGTCAGTATAAATATAATTATACAGAGGTGGATTTGTATAAAAGATTCTGGATGAACAGCTGGGGAAAGATTGACTGCTACATAAAGGGTGGAGCAGAGTGGAATAAAGTTCCGTTTCCTTTGTTGATAGTTCCTGCTGCAAACTTGTCGTATGTCATAGAGGATGAGACATTTAACCTCATCAACAATATGGAGTTTCTGAATGATCGTTTTGCTAGTCTGGATGTATCATGGGATATGAATGGAAAGATATTCAATCGTATTCCACTGCTGAAAAAATTAAAATGGCGTGAATTTATTGGTTGTAAAGTTTTGTGGGGAGATTTGACAGATAAGAATAATCCTTATCTCCCTCAGAATGCCAATGACGCGGAGTTGTTTCAGTTTCCATCCACTTCGTATGTAATGAATAGTAACAAGCCATACGTGGAGTTGGTTTTAGGTGTGCACAATATCTTCAAAATCCTACATGTAGAATATGTACGCCGTCTGAATTATCTTAGTCTTCCTACCTCCACAAAAGACGGCATCAGATTTATGTTCCGTATGACATTTTAACTTGATATTTAGTATTTGTCTCAAAAGCATCAGATTTTGTTTCTTGAGACAAATATCTTTTTTTTAAGTCTTTTTACTTCGATTCTTATACTATATTTGCATTTGTTTTTAACTATAAAACTAATATGAAAAAAATTTACTATCTATTTTTAATGATCTTATTGTGCTCCTTATTTACGAGTACAAAGGCAAATGCACAGGGTTCTTATGCACTATCTGTCGGTGACCAACCTGCAAATAAAATGCAAATAACCTCAGTTCCTAACATCACCATGACTTATGGAGGAGACAATGCTTATTCTGGCGATGTCTGGGTTGCAGCGGTTTCTGAAAGTCATCTTTCAGCTTATTCTGCTTATACCGCAGGAAATACCCAAAATCCAAAGGATGATAGCGGTAAGGCATATACTTCTACATCCGGCAATGTTCCTACTCACGGAACATATTATATGTTTCAGCCTCTTTATGATGGGACTCTTTGTATCGCAGTAGCTTGCAACACAGGAAAACCTTTTTTCATCACTGAAGATGGTGTCGTTCTTAGTAAGTATAATGGTATTACTTATACAGATAAGTACTTTGGGATCGACACAATTAGTGTGAAGGGAAATAAAACATACCATGTGTTCTGCACAGCTTCAAAATTGGGAATATATGGATTTTCTTATGAAACATTGGGGAATGAAGACCCTATTACTGCGTTGCAAGCCAATTTGACAAATAAAATTGCAAATATGCGTTCAATGGAAAGCGATAATAAATACAAGGATATTACCAGTTTGGTAACGTTGCTTGATGAGTCTGCTTTGAAATATGAGGAATATATATCCAGTGAGGATTCTATGACATTAGTATCTGCTATAGATTCTGTCAATGCTGTTGTTTCAACGGTTGCTAACACCTACTCTCATATAGCAATATTACGTTCTTTGGTCAACGAATATGCCGATTTATATAATAATACCTCCTATACGGGCAAGGCGGATTTTATCAAAGTGTATGAGTCCTGTCTATTTCTTGATTATACAGCAGTGACACTTACTGATGCAGATATTCTTACAGCGATATCCAACTTAAAGGTTGCACGTATGGCTTATATATATTCCCAAGAGAAGAATTCCGATGGTTATATTGATGTGACTGCTTATGTGCAGAGTCCATGCTTCCATAGTGCTACGAGTGAAACTTCATACACAAGTACCGGATGGGTAACGTCAAATGTTGTATCATCCAGTGACTGTAGTGCACGTTTGCAGGGTGGTCGTGCTTGTTATAACTCATGGAGCAACAGTTTCACAAGTATGAATCTATACCAGAAGATATCAGGACTTCCTAATGGTTATTATTCTATCAAGTGTGAAGCAACAACCGACGTAAATGCAGTTTATGATCAGCATGCATACATCACCACAACTCTTGGTTCTGCAGAATCTCCGGCTCTTACCGATTGCGATCTCGGTTCAAATGTTTGGAAAGAACAGGTTACTTCACAGCTATATTGTGATAATGGAGCTATGACAATCGGTTATGCTTCAACGAGTGGTGGAGATGTTAAAGGTTGGTTCTGTGTAAGTAACTTCCAGTTGCGTTACTATGGTGATGTTGATGATGCAGGAATTGCAACTCTATATAATACAGAGATTGCGGATGCCAATGATTTCGCATTAAAAATGCATATTAAAGGGGACGCAAAAACTTATCAGTCTATTATAAGCAGTATTTCAGATAAGGCAGATAAGGTTTCTCAGCTTTCAGCCCTCGAAACCTTAGCATCTGCAAAAACTGCAGCATTAGCAAGTGAGGCTAAGTATACATCAGTTATGGCTGAAGGTCAGTTCTTGAATGTTATCAGCAGTGCATCGGAGAGTACTTATGGCGTTGCTTTAAATATTGTTACCAAAGCTTATAATTTCATTATCAGTTATATTAACTCGGATTTGTCAACATACAGCAAACTTGATTCTTATATTAGCATGGCTAATGCTTATGTGAATAACTATGCTAAGATGTACAATAAAGCCTACGCCTTACAGGTTTCGTTCCCTTCTTCAAAAGTTAAGGATGAACTTAAAGATGTGATGAATTCTCAGTATTCTTACTTGATATCTAGCTCTGACCTTAAATCTGTTTCTGAAATAACGGACATGGTCGCTTCACTGTTTGAGGTAATGCAGGTTTGCAATGCAAAATACATTATTGAGACAAATTCTACTGCTTCTGATTTTACTTCATTCATTCAGAACCCCGATGCTGGTGGATCTGTTGAAGATTATGCAGGATGGAATATCAATAAAGGCACTGGTAGCAGCTATACCAATTATGGTCAGCATTATACCGGAAACGAATCATTGCATTACTTCGATTCTTGGAATGCCATAACAGGAAAACTGAACTATTATGGAGCGCAGACCGTTAACAATATTCCTAACGGTACATATAGACTCACATTTATTTGTCGCACAAGTGGAGACAAGGGGGCATTCGTATTTGCAGGAACGGAGAAGGATACCACTTGGTTCAGAATACCAGTTCAGACTCATACCATTGTTGCAGGTAAGAATGATGGTGGTGATTCGATCTTCACTGTATACAACACATACGGTCAGATATGGGAAGATGCTGAAAAAGCTGAGGCTGCAAATACTGCAACAGAACTGCAGAGTGTTGAAGCCGCAGTAAATAACGGAATTGGTTATGGATGGCAGTGGCAGAATATCGATAATATTGTTGTCGATAATCATTCCCTTGTTATAGGTATGACAACAAATTCCACATATACAGGAGAGGCTTTCAATGGAACATGGTTCACTGTAGGTGATTTTAGCCTTACACGTACGGCCATCGGTGATAATGTAGGATGGAATCCTGTCAGTGCCATTGCTACAGTTTCTGTCGACGAACAATCCCCTGTTGAGATGTTTACTATCAATGGCGTACGTGTCAATAGTTCTACTCAGAAAGGCCTTTATATTATCAAACAGGGTAGCAAGATCAAGAAAATATTAGCGAAATAAGAATATTTTTAATAATAAAACAAGAGGCATCAGATTATATTTTGATGCCTCTTATTCTTCTATTATTCCTTTAATCTACTCAAACAAGTTGAGATTTATCGTTTTCAATAGAATTCATCGGATTCTGCATTTATGTGCTTTTCTTTATCTTCCCGTTAAAATATCAGAAATTGCGAATATCACCGTGTTTGATAAAGATAATGTTCACATCTTCTTCAGTTATGAGGCAGCCTTTCGGTTGTCCGTTGAGCAAAGGTTTGGTGGTTGCCAGAAAATCTTTGATTTTGTCTTCTGAATCTATAATCTCCACTGTAACAGGAATCTTCTCGGCAAATTCCCAAAATGAAGGTGGTACGAGGTCGCTGCTGGTTCCAAAGCCCATAACTCCCTTATATATAGTGGCTCCTGCCATTCCTAGTTCACGTGCCGTGCGTGCAATAAACTGGTAGAGAGGCTCATGCTTATATAGGTCAGAATTGCTGACATAAATTCTCAGTCGTTTAGCTTTTTCGTTGATTTCCATAGTTGCTTTTATTTAATGATTATTTTTCTTATCTTTCGCAAAGATACTAATTATATTTAGGAAAATTACTATATTTATGTGAAGTCTTTAAATAATACAACAACTAAGATATTTCTTTGTAAAGTTTGTTTGATGGGAATTAATTAGTATCTTTGCCCCGATCAAAGGGATCTGTGATTATGCGAAAGATTAAGAATCCGTGGATAAATAAACCTGGATACAGGTGTTTCGGTTGCTCACCCGACAATGAGCATGGTGTGAAAATGACATTCTATGAGGATGGTAATGACGTGGTTTGTTTCTGGAAACCAGATGAATGCTTTCAGGGATGGATAGAGACTATGCACGGTGGAATCATCAGTTTGATGCTTGATGAAATCGGTGCATGGGTGGTGTTGAAAAAGCAGCAGACCACTTGTGTTACGAGTAAACTCGAATTAAAGTTTATTAAACCGATGAAAACAACGGATTCACAATTCACTCTTCGTGCCCATCTCGTAGAGATGCGCCGTAACCTTGCCATTGTTGATGCTCATATTGAGAATGTCAACGGTGATACATGCGCACAGAGTCATGCCGTATATTTCACTTTCAGTAAAGATAAGGCCGCAGAAATGGGATTCTCTGGATGTGAGCTGGAGGGTGATGAAATGCTTCCGATGTAAATGGTAACAAAAATATATTTATCCGACAATCAAGATATTACCCGAGCAGGGCTGATGTATATCTGTCAAATGATGCAGAATACGGAAGTTAAACGTGCGGAAGACAAGAATGAACTCATTGAGCATCTGAGGAATTCCGCCGATGCTGTGGTCGTGCTCGACTATACATTGTTTGATATCAATGATGTCGAGGAATTAGTGATTCTGCAGCAGCGCTTTCGTGTAGCCCGTTGGTTGCTGTTTTGTGAAGAATTGAGCACAGATTTTGTGCGTAGACTCATTGCTGAGTCACCAAATTTTAGCATATTGCTTAAGGAGTCATCTTTACAGGAGATACGTGAGGCTATAGAATATGCTATAAGAGGTAAGCGCTTTATATGTCAGCGAATGACCGAGATGTTACTCGCACCAACCACGGCTTTGGCTGAAGACGATGTCTTACTTACACCGACAGAGACAGAAATACTGAAAGATATAGCTTTAGGCATGACGACGAAGGAGATTGCTGAAAAACGTATATCGAGTTTTCATACTGTGAATACTCATCGCAAAAACATATTTCGCAAGCTCAAAGTCAATAATGCTCATGAGGCTACGAAATATGCATTGCGTGCCGGTCTTATTGATTCTGCTGAATATTATATCTGATTTGCCTTTTCTCTCTTCATATTATCAATATTCGCTTGGTCGTCTGCCAAACTGCTTTAGGAAACATTTAGAGAAATAGCTTGGATTGTTGAATCCCACCATGTAACATATCTCGTTCATCCGGTATTTCTTTTCCGCTAGAAGTTCTGCAGCTTTCTTCAGTCGCAATAGTTGAATCAGCTCGTTAGGCGTTTGATTACTGATGCTCTTTATCTTTGTGTAAAGACTGCTTCGGCTGATATTCATTTTCTTTGCAAGCAGATCAACATCAAGGTCGGGATTGGAGAAATTTTCTTCAATAATCTTGTTCAGTTCATTCAGAATACGCTCGTCTTCAGAATGGCATGCTATTGATTTGATAGGCACTAGTGGCATCTTCGAAAATTTCTGAATCAGCATGCTTCTCAGCTCAATAAGGTTATGGATACAGGATTTCAGATAGTGGATAGAGAAAGGCTTTTCTACAAATATATCGGCACCTATCTCCATACCTTCCACCTTGCTGTCTATATCTGTTTTTGCACTTAAGAGAACAAATGGAATATGACTTGTGAGTGGATTCTTGCGCACAGCCTTACAGAGTTCTGACCCATCCATAACAGGCATCATCCAGTCACTGATAATTAGTTGGAAGTTATGATTGTCTATTAATTTAAGAGCTTGCTCACCGTTTTCGGCAGTCATAATCGTATAGTCGTCCATGAAACTTTGGGATAGGAATGTCAGCATCTCTTCATTGTCATCGACGAGGAGAAGCATGGGCTTCTCCCATGTCTCATTTACGGGATGTTCTTCCATGTTAATGATATCAGTAGGTATGGTTTTGTCGGTTATGCCTGTTGTCGTTTCTTCTTCTTTATTCTGGCCTGTTGGAAGGGTTATAATGAAAGTCGTGCCTTGACCGACAGTCGATTCTACGAAAATGCTCCCATTGTGCATTTCCACCATGTTTCTCACGATGGTAAGTCCGATGCCAGTACCTGGTTTATTACTTTCTCCCTGATAGAAAGGTTTGAATATTTTCTTCTTGTCTTCATCGTTTATGCCAGCACCGTTATCACTGACACGTATGACGAATGATTTACTTTCTTCCGCTATCTTGCATGATACCAATACATTGTTTGTTGTGTATTTAACAGCATTCATAAGCAGGTTGCTCAATACTTTAGTGATGGCTTCATCGTCGAAGTCTGCCCTAAGTCCCTCAGCAGGCAGATCGGTTAATATCTTTGCACCCTGCTGTTCGGCCATCGGACGGAATCGTTCCGTGGTAGCCCGAATAAGTTGGCATACATCGTGATTGTTAAAACGCATATTCATCATGCCCTGCTGCACTTTTCTGAAGTCTAACAGCTGGTTTACCAAATAGAGTAATCGTTTGCTATTTCGTTCTATGGTCTGCATGTCACTGCGCAGTGAGTCGCTGAGATCTTTGCCCATAATCTTTTCGAGCGGTCCGATTATCAGCGAGACAGGTGTTCGTATCTCGTGTGCTATCATGGTGAAGAATGAAATCTTTGCCGTGTATAATTCCTGTTCTTTCTCCTGTTTTACTTTTTCGATATGTATCTGTTGCTGACGTTCAGTCTTTTTCTTGTAAAACCTAAACATGTACCAGATGATGATACCTATAATAATAATGTATATAAGTTCTGCCCACCATGTCAGGTAGAATGGAGGATGGATTACGATCATCAGCAGTGTGCCTTTTTCATTCCAGACTCCATCATTGTTGGTGCCTTTCACGTGGAATATGTATGTTCCCGGTGACAGGTTAGTGTATGTTGCACTCTGTCTGTTACCGGCTTTTACCCACCCCTTATCGAAACCTTCCATATAATAGGCGTACTGGTTCTTCTCAGGAATGCAGTAACTAAGAGATGAAAAGTTGAGCGTAATGACATTGTCGTCATAGTTGAGGTCGATTCGGTCGAGATCGGTTATTGACTTATTGAGAGGTCCGTCTTTGCTTACTTTTATCTCTTTGTTCATTAACATCAGGCCAGTGATAACCACAGGTGCTATATATTCGTTGCGCATTATTTTATTTGGGTAGAAGCAGTTGAATCCGTTGTCAGTACCCACATATATACAGCCGTCGGATGCCACGAGTCCCGAATTCATTGCAAATTGACAACTTTGCAGTCCATCACGTTTCAAGTATATCCTGTCACCTTTTTTTTCCGGTGTATGGCATATCATTCCGTTTGTGGTGGTTATCCATAGCTGATCATTTTCTTCAAGTATGCACTGTATGTTGGCACTCGGTCCATCGGTCTCTTCCAATATGAATCTTCTGTTGGCTTCGTCAAATTTGTAAAGTCCTTCACATGTACCTATCCATAATATACCATTTTCATCCATCTTTAAACAATTTACCTGGTTAGATGGCAGGTTGGAACTTGCACTTGTGTATTGTTTCCAGAATCCTTTTCTTGAGTCATAACAGAGTAGTCCATCGCCCTGTGTGGCAAACCAGATATTACCATGGCGATCTTCTTCGATGTCAATCACCAGTGAAGACAGTTCATGCATACGTGTAAAATCATCAGTGGAGTAATTGTACTTACATATTCCAAGCATTGTTCCTACCCACAGGATGCCGTGTGAGTCTTTCATAATAGCGTAACTGCTTCCTTCAAAAGGCATATTCTTGGCACTGCCACTACTGTAGTGCCGCCATTTTCCTGTTGATAAATTCCGCACGTTGATACCCCCCGTATAAGTACCTATCCACAAGTCGTTGCCATCGGCATACAGGGCGTGAGTGTTGTCAAATGTCAGTCCGCTGTTGGCTACTGTATAAACATTAAAAGTGCCTGTTTTAGGATTATAGCAGCTAAGACCACCGTCATCCGATGATATCCATATCATTCCGTTTGGGTCTTCGCAGAATCCGGCCATGATATTGCCATTGACTGAATTCTTTTGTGCAGAATGAGAAAACGAACGGAACCGGTTTTGGGATGGTGGTGCATAATTCACACCTCCGTAGTAGGTGGCAATCCATAGTCCTCCTTCTTTGTCATGGAAAGCCTGATATACAAATTTACTACTCAGAGAGGAAGGATTCGTCTCTTCTTTGAAATAAAGACGACTTGAACGGTTTGTCGTGTTGTAGAGTAGTAAACCGTCGTCACTTCCAATCCAGATGTTCCCGTCTTCGGCTCGTGACAGACTGTGCATGTGGGTCATTGGTGTCGTTGATGTGGAAGACAGTTCCTGTGAGACAGTATTCGTGCTTCTGTCAAATCTGAGTAGTCCACTGTTCCATGTACCCACATATATGGTTCCGTTCTTTCCTTCAAACAGATAAACGAATGGCGGCAGTTTCTTGTCTGGAGTATAGTGAATGTCGACAGTCTGAAAAATATTTTTCGGACGGTTCAGACGTAGAAGCGGATTCTGATTGTTATTTGTTCCCACCCATAACTGGTTGTTCTCATCCACTAATGAGGAGAAGGCAGGAGCATTTTTAGGGAGAGCATACCGTTTCAGTTTTCCGTTGCGTAGGTTGTAACTGAATATCCCGTGGGTTCTCGTTGTAAACCATATTATTTTCGAGTGATCTTCGGTCACGGATGTTATGTCGGTTGTCAGTGACCCGCCTTTATCGGTTTTTACTTCAAACTTGGTGAATATTCCCATGTTGGGATTGAAGATGAATATGTCAAACAGTGATGACGTCCAGATATTGCCATTGGAATCTTGCAGATAAAGCATCGCTACACTGCTCATTGAGAACTTTGCTAAGTTGGGTTCTATCTTAAAGGCCTTTATTATTGTTCCGTCAACGCGATCCAAGCCTTCATCCGTTCCAATCCAGATGAATCCCTTCTTATCCTGAATGATATTATTTACGGTGTTTGATGACAATCCCTTTTCCACATCTATGTGGCGGAACTGCAGTTTTGTCTGGTCGGCTTTTGCATCGGCTGCTGCCAGAAGAGATATTGTAATTAGTGAAATAATCAGTGATTTAATTTTCATTTTGAGACAGTTGTAAATGTATTGCAATATTAACTATTTTATCTTGGATAGCAAAACCGTCTGTACAATTTTGTTATTCTTTGTGGTATATTTATAGTCTTGTTTATCTCATTTCTCAGCAAATATATAGATTTAGTTTTTATTTAAGAATAATGAACACAATTATTTTGTGTGAATCAAAAAATTAACTTACTTTTGCGACTACTAATTGTGTTATGAAATATAATAAATATTCTTTATTGTTCCTTGTCGTGCTTTTGTGCCCATTGTCGATGTCAGCTCAGAAGTTGGAATGGAATCTTGATGTAAACGGATTCTTCGACAACTCAGAGGGTAACAATCATTTTCGTCCGACTAAAACAATGGATGGAGTCCGTCTTTCGCCCGAAATAGGTTTGACATGGGATGATGGCAAAAATGCCGTTTATGGTGGCTATACAGGTTTGGCTGAGTGGGGAACCAAAAAAGCTTTTTCTGACGGAGATGCTATCGTTTATTATAAGTATGACTGGAAACCACTGAAATTTCTTTTCGGTAGTTTCTCTCGTGACAATCTCCTCGGTGAGTATCCCAGTTATCTCATTAGTGATTCCATTCGTTATTATCGTCCCACTATTCAGGGATTTGCCTTCCAGTATCAGACGGATAAAGGTTATCTGGAGATGTTTTTAGACTGGACTTCTGAACAGTCTACAAGCCAGCGTGAACAGTTTATGGCCGGCTTGAGTACAGCTTTCCGCTTCAATCATTTCAAAATGGGTCTTGAAGGTTATTATTATCACTATGCTCTCAAAGCTAATTCCGATTCAACCCAGCATATTCATGATTTTCTTGTAGCGCATCCTTATATTGGTGTTACATATAAAAAGGTGTTTTTTCTCGATTCTCTTAATGTCAATATAGGTGCTTTGATGAGTTTTGACCGTGACAGGTCTGATATCAAAAAATGGTATACCCCAGTAGGTCTACTAGGTGAGGCGACAGCTAACTGGAAACGAATCTCAGTTAAAGAGACCGTTTATGCAGGTGGAAGTCAGCAGCATTTTCGTGGTGACGGATATGGAAAGTATTATCGAGGAGATACCTATACCCAAGCTAACTTTTACAGTCGTACAGATATCAGTTATCAGATTATCAAGAGCTCTTTTGTAGATACTTATGTCAATCTCACATTTAATGCCACAAAATACGGAATAAACTGTCACCAGATGATTGTGCTCAGAGCCAATCTCGGTTCGACAACGCGTCCTAGGAAGTGGATAAGATAAATGTTAATGTAGTGAAAAAATAACAGACCTATACTGACTTTTCTGTGTAGATCTGTTATTTTTATTTAGAATGTCTTTCGTTATTCCACTGTGATTGAAAAACCACCCTCAAAGGCCGCACCTGGCAATAGATGGTTCATTGAATATTTGTCTTTAAACTTACCTTGATAACGTACATGGTCGTGCAGGCCGTACCATGGTTCTATGCAAAGGAACGGGGCTTCTTTTCCGTAGGGACTCCAGATACCAACGTTTGGACAGTCGAAACTTACCGAGAGGTAAGGTTTTCGCTTTCCATCAAGGATGGTTACCTTATGTATCTGACTATTGTCAAAAATCACAGCATCAGGATCGAATGTTTTCTGTTCAATATTCATGATCCCGTCTTCTGTCGGCCAGCTAATTCTGTCGAGAAGCACGCATCCTTGATCTGCCACGGTAATACTGCTGACTGAACCCTTATTGTCGAATTTCACTTTGCTTTTCCATGGGCCATTTTCCTTATATTCTGGTAGCTTGAATGCGGGGTGTCCACCTATTTGGAAGTGTATTTCCCGCGTGTCGGTATTTTTTACACGCCATTTCACTACGACACAATTTTTATCAAGTGTGTATGATATGTCAAGCATGAAGTGGTATGGATACATTCTCAGTGAGTCAGCGTTGTCAGTGAGTCGGAAAGTCAGTTCCTTGTCTGTCTCCTTTAGTATGTTAAACTCAGTATCGCGTGCAAAGCCGTGTTTGCCAAGTTCGAATGTATCGCCCTCTGTGCGATACTTTCCGTCCCAGATTGCTCCTACGATAGGGAAAAGTACAGGTGCATGTCTATTCCAGAATTCAGGATCGCCCTGCCACAAATATTCTTGATCACCTTTTTTTATGCTCTGAAGTTCTGCTCCGAGCGTAGCTACTGCAATCTGTATGCAGTCATTTTTCAGTTGTTTCATTATAATTAGAATTAGGAATTCTTCACTGCAAAGATAACGAAAGAAGTGGGGATTACAAAATAAATACCATAAAAAAGCCATAAATGCAAGCTTTTTATCACAATCCTTCAGGTCTTCATGATTGGTTGATCGTCAAATCCTACGGCTGAATTACATTTCAGAAGAGAAAGCCTCTATTGGATCTATTATTGTAACATATTCCGTATTTCATATTTTATGTTTTTTGCTTCTATATTCGTCTATGTCAAAATTATCATTTAACTTTGCAGTTTAATATGGCATATATGAATAATAAGAGAATAGCAGTGTTACTTTCTGGAGGTGTTGATAGCTCCGTGGTGGTATATGAGCTTGTACGTCAAGGATATACTCCAGATTGTTTCTATATTAAAATAGGTCCCGAAGAAGATAAGGAGTGGGACTGTTCAAGTGAAGAGGATATAGAGATGGCTACTGCTGTAGCTGCAAAATATCATTGTCCTCTACAGATTGTGGACTGTCATAATGAGTACTGGAACCAGGTCGTGAAATACACGATGGACAAGGTGCGTGCCGGACTAACTCCCAATCCCGACGTGATGTGTAACAGACTAATAAAATTTGGTGCATTTAATGAGAAAATGGGGCACAATTATGATTATATAGCCACTGGACATTATGCAACAACCACAATTATAAACGGTAAAACATGGCTTTCTACTAGTCCTGACCCAGTAAAGGATCAAACTGATTTTCTTGCACAGATAGATTACTGGCAGGTGAAAAAGGCAATTTTTCCTATCGGACGGATGGTTAAAAATGAAGTTCGTGAAATAGCTGAACGTGAACACTTGATCAACGCTAAACGTAAGGATAGTCAGGGTATTTGTTTTCTGGGTAAAATTAATTATAACGATTATATTAAGCGTTATCTCGGTGAAAATCCCGGCGATGTTATTGAACTGGAGACAGAGAAGAAAATAGGCATGCATAAGGGACTTTGGTTCCATACCATTGGTCAGCGGCACGGACTTGGTTTCGGCGGTGGACCATGGTATGCAGTTAAGAAGGATGTTCCTAATAATATATTGTTTGTAAGCAAGGGTTACGAACCGCTTACTGCCTATAAAAAGGATTTTCCGATATGCGACTTTCATTTTATTACCGAAAATCCTTGGGATAAAATGACTGAGGCAGACATAACATTTAAGATTCGTCATACTCCTGAGTATCATCCTGCCAAATTGGAGTTGTTGGGAGACGGTATATTCAAGGTACATTCTGAAGTATTAATTCAGGGTGTTGCCCCAGGACAGTTCTGTGTAGTGTATGATAAAGACCACAACTTGTGTTATGGAAGTGGTGAGATTACTGTATGAAGTTGATTGCAGTTCTCAACTTACCATAATCTCTCATTGTTGTTATGTTATAACTCGTTTGTGCTGCATATTTATTATCGTCAATATTTCTTATTGACAGCATGTATGTTTCTCATAAGTCCTTCGTATTTAGCACGCTTAACCGCAGAGCCTTTAAAAATATGGCGGTATTCTTCTATCGTAAGGTTGCACCACTGTTCTTTTGTTAATTTTAGTAGTTCTTCTGTAGGTTGTAATTCTGGTTCAGCAGTGGGAGAGGCGAACCTACTCCATGGGCACGACTGTATGCATCTGTCACAACCGTATATGTAGTTACCCATTTTGCAAGCTAATCCATCTGGAATTTCTCCGCGATTTTCTATTGTGAGGTAGGAGAGACAACGATTAGCGTCAATCTCTTGATTATCATGTAGCGCATCTGTAGGACAGGACTCTATGCATCTGTGGCAATTCCCGCAGCGGTTCTGTTGCTCACTGTCATATTCTAATTCAATATCTAAAAGAAGTTCGCCTAAGAAAAATGTACTTCCCGCACGTGGAATAATAAGTTGATGATTGCGCCCCGTCCATCCTAATCCTGCTTTTACGGCCCAGTAGCGTTCCAGAATAGGGGCTGTATCGCAGAAAGCACGATAATTATTTAAATTCAATTCAGATGTAAGCTTGTGCAGCTTATTTTTAACAACATCGTGGTAATCCTTACCGTATGCATAGAATGCAATCTGATATTGTTCTTCACCAATGAGTCTTTGTGGATAGTAATTAAGTGCTACAGATATAATGCTTTTTGCATCTTCCATTAGCAGTCGTGGATCAATTCGCTTGTCGATATTGTTACGCATATACTCCATTCCTGCTTGCTTCCCTTCACCTATCCATTGGCGAAAATGCAGTGCAGTTTCATGATCGACAGCTTCAGCTCTGGTTATGCCTATAGCAGAAAAGCCAAGACTTAATGCCTTGGCTTTTATCATGTTTGTAAGATGTTTCTTATCAGAGATATTTTTGTTATCCGAAAGTTTTGAATTCATATCCTTCCTCTTTTAGCCACTTTAGTGATTCCGGGAGCGCATAATGTAACTTATTAGCGCTCTTGAGTGAGTCGTGGAATGTGATGATACTACCGTTGCGAGAATACTGTTTCACATTGTTGACAATGTCAATAGCTGTCATCCATTTACTATAATCACGGGTGACAAGATCCCACATCACGATTCTGTATTTGCGTCCAAGCCAAAAATATTGTGACCATCGCATCCATCCATGAGGTGGACGAAATAGATGAGCATGTATCAGCTCGTTTGCTTTCGTTGCATTTTCATTATATTCAAGCATGCTATGTTTGAAACCGCTAATGTGGTTGTATGTATGATTACCCACCTGATGGCCGGCATCTACAATCTTTTGGTACAATTCCGGATATTTTCCTACATTGTCGCCCACCATAAAAAAGGTGGCATGCACTCCAAATTCTTCAAGAGTCTTCAGGATAAATGGAGTCGACTCCGGAATGGGTCCATCATCAAAAGTCAAATATACTGACTTCTCATGATGATCCATTCTCCAAGTCGCTCTTGGGTACATCCAACGTAACCATATAGAGGGTTGCTCTATAAACATCTCCTTGCCTTCTTCTTTACTGGTTTTGACCTAACTGGCCACCCTTGCTCTGATAGGTCTGAACAAACTGCTCTAGTTCGGCAGCTTTTCTGTTAGACCATGCAGGGTCGGTCTTGCTAGCGTTCTTGACAATCTGTTGCATGATATAGAAATGCATTACACAGTCGCTCTGTGAACCTGTGAAACGTTGACCTTGAAGTGACAGATACCAGTTGATGTATTGTTGTGACTTCTTAAACATCTCATTATACAGATTCATAGCTTTAGCTTTCTGTCCAGTCATTGCATAAGCTTGTGCAATGTCAATAGACCCGCTTGCATAGTCATTCGGCACATTATATGAAGGTATCTCTTTGTCACAGTATGCAAGTACCTTGCGAGCTTTGTCTATTTGGTTCTCTTGAATGAGTTGCATTGCCAATTGAGCAAATAGGCGGCGGTGCGTGTAGCACATTCTCATGACTGTTTCGTCGATGTAAATACCTTTCCTATTAATACCACCAAACTTAAACTTATTCATCAGATTATCATAAACTCGTTTGGTATCGAAATTCTTAACACCGGGTTTCGTCGTTGTGAACGGGGTGATACGGTTGACGAGTCCTTCTTGTACGAAGTTGTCACCTAAGTTCATATAATTTTCTGAGCCTACGGTAAGAGCTACATAGATAGGACGAGTCCAGTTGCATTGTGCTATCATCTCAAGCATCATCAGGTCGCCTTTATAAAGAGCATCCTTGCCTTTGAGGGAGATAACCATGCGATCCGGTATGGTATCGCTAGCCATGAGCATACCGCTCTTTCTGACAGCGTTTTTGTCAATGGTGACAAATACTGTATCTGTAGGTATCACATGATAGTCAGCATTCTTGCTACGAACCCAATTCTTCATGATATTCTTCAGCTCGAATGGATTATCACCCAACTGTGCTTTTGCTTCAGTAGGATTGTCTTTGTAATATTGTAGAACGGCAGCCTTCATCTCCGGTTTTATTTGAACATATTCATTTGTGCCTGCACAATATTCAAGACGGTTCCAACTGATAGGAACTGATGGCGAATTGTAAGCAGGACGCTTCATCTGATCAATATACCAGTCAGTCTGCAGATAACTTAAGTTGCAGACGCGGGCATCAGTGCGTACCCCCTCTGTCTCCTGATTATACCATAGAGGGAAGGTATCATTATCACCGTTGGTAAATATGATTGGATTATTTGACTGTTGCAATGACATCAGATAATTCTGACCGAAATCACGGCAGGTGTATCGTCCACTTCGGTCATGGTCGTCCCATGTTTGTGAAGCCATCTGTATTGGTATGATCAGACATGCAACTCCCGCTAAGGAAGAAGCTAGAATGCCATTTATTTTGAATTTCTTCAACCAGTCTATAATGGCAGCAACACCGATACCGCACCAGATTGTGAATGCGTAGAACGATCCAGCATAGGCGTAGTCTCGTTCTCGAGGTTGCATCGGAGTCTGATTCAAATAGATAACAATGGCAATACCTGTCATGAAGAATAGGAAGAACACCACCCAGAACTGACTTATACCACGTTTTCCGCGGAATGCCTGCCAAAATAATCCGATAAGACCAAGTATGAGCGGTAGACAGTAGAATACGTTGTGACCCTTGTTTTCTTTCAGTTCATCAGGCAGTTTACTCTGGTCACCCAGTCGCCAGTTGTCAAAGAACGGAATTCCTGTTACCCAGTTTCCGTGCTCCAGCTCACCATTTCCCTGAATATCGTTCTGTCGACCAGCAAAATTCCACATGAAATAACGCCAATACATGAAATTGCATTGATATGACAGGAAGAAACTGATGTTCTCGATCTGAGAAGGAACCTTCACCATTACATTTTCACCACAGCGGTCATAAGGAACCTGTGAGCCATCGACGCCGCCCATCCAGCTTTCGTACGCTTGTGCGTGAGTTTGGTCATACATACGTGGGAAGAGCATGTTTTGCGCATACACATAATCACTCTTATGACGAACAATAAAGTATGAGTCTTCTTCATTAGCGTTAGCTTTTTCCTTACGCTGGTATACAGCTTCGCCTGTTGTCATCTCAGGTTTGCAGACATCCCCGTCTTTTTCCAAAGAAACTTGTGACGTGTAAGCCTGTCCGTAGAATAATGGACGTGAACCATACTGGTCACGGGCGAGGTAGTCGCCAAGTGTGAAGATATCCTCAGGTGAGTTCTGGTCCATCGGTGGGTTCGCTGTTGAACGTATAACGATTATTGTGTATGTGGAATATCCCACCATAAGCATCAGCATACAAAGAAGTGCTGTGTTTTTTAAACGGGCACTGACTAGGCCACCTTTGCTTTTCCTTGCAAACAGAACTCCAGCGAGGCAAGCTATAATAATAAGACCTATAATAATAGAGGTTACTCCGTATCCATAAAAAGGTATGCCGAGCATCGCAATAGAGAGAATTAATGAAATATTCTCACGCGTTTTGTTCTTATCTGTATAACTTTCGTAGATACCCCAGATAACACTTGCTATTGCAACAAATATGTAGATAATAGTACCTGTATTGAATGGTAGTCCGAGAGTATTGACAAACAGCAGTTCAAACCATCCACCGACTTTTACAATACCGGGAACAACACCATAAAGTACAGCAATGACAACTATGATAGAACTGAGAAGCGCTATTAAAGAACCGCGTAAGTTGGGATTCTCCACTTTCTTATAGTAGAACACGAGTACGATAGCTGGGATACAAAGTAAGTTGAGAAGGTGGACACCGATAGAAAGTCCCATAAGATAAGTGATGAGTACAAGCCAACGATCGCTATGAGGCTCATCGGCATGATCTTCCCACTTAAGAATAAGCCAGAATACGGCAGCTGTGAATGCTGAAGAGAAAGCATAAACTTCACCTTCGACGGCACTAAACCAAAATGTATCACTGAAAGTATAGATGAGTGCACCTACAAGACCTGATGCCTGAATGGCTATTAACTTGCTGGTAGTAAGTTCGCTCCAGTCCTTCAAGATTAGTTTACGCGTAAGGTGCGTTATTGTCCAAAAGAGAAACAAAATACAAGTGGCACTCAGAAGAGCACTCATTGTATTCACCATACGAGCCACCTGAGAAGGGTCGCTGACAAACTGAGAGAAAAGGTTGGCAAGAAGCATGAAGAAAGGTGCGCCAGGCGGGTGACCGATTTCCAACTTATATCCCGTTGTAATAAACTCAGGACAGTCCCAAAAACTGGCTGTCGGCTCAATCGTGGAGCAATAGACGAATGCTGCGATTGCAAAGATGACCCAACCAAGCAGGTTGTTCACTAATTTGTACTGTTTCATCAATTAGCAATATTAATGTTTATTCTTAAATGCTATTTTTATTTACGCGTTGCAAAGATACAAAGTTTGATTTTAGAAAATCCACATTTTCAATATCTTAACATTAGTCTCTGTGTGATTTTAGTATTCTGTGTGGTATATCTCCATGACCCACCATCTCAATTGGGCATCCGAAGTGCTCCTCAAGCCAGTCTCCTGTGATTCCTGCGTCGGGGTGATAGTGTAAGGTTTCGTTGACACATGCTATCGACTTTACATTCTGGATGACGGTTCCTATGTCGTGACTAACCAGAATAATAGCACATGTCTTGTTGATGTCTTCCAGTATTTTATAAAGATGTGCTTCAAAACGTTTGTCGATATATGTGTTTGGCTCGTCGAGTACTAATATTTCTGGACTTGATACGATGGCTCGCCCTAGAAGAACACGTTGAAGTTGTCCGCCGCTCAGTGAACCGATTGCTTTTCCCTCAAGTCCGTTCAGCCCCATACGGTGTATTGTATCTTTCGTACAGGCATGCTGCGCATCTGTGTATGGGTGCATGAATGGTTTCTGACTACTTAAACCTGACAGGACGACTTCGTAAACAGATATGGGAAATTTCTTATCGATGATGTTGTATTGCGGAAGATATCCAATTTTTATCTCTTTGACTATTTTTCCATTGCGGTAATATTCTATAGAGCCTTGTTGCTTGTCAAGGAGTCCTAAAATTACTTTTATAAGAGTCGTCTTTCCTCCACCGTTAGGGCCGATGATTCCCAAAAAATCATTTTCGTAGACGGTAAGTGACACATCACGGATAGCTTTCTTTCCGTCATATCCTGCCGAGATATTCTTCAGTTCAATGAGAGGATTCATACCGTTCTTATTGTTTAAGTTTCTCTGAAATGTTTGTCATCTCTTGGCACCAGTCGTAACTCAATGGATTAATTTCTATCATCTTTACTTTAGTACTATTGGAGATAACTTCAGTATTCCGTGATTTAAATTCTTTCTGGATGAACATAATCTTAACATCATTTGCCTTTGCCTTGCTGATGATATTAAGCATCTGTGAAGCCGACGGTTCTTTTCCTTCTTCTTCAATGGGAATCTGGTTGAGCTTATAGTCATTTGCAAAATATGTAAGTGCAGGATGATATATAAGGAAGCTTCTGTCTTTTACATGACTTATATTGTTCCGAATAGCGAAATCCACCGCATCAATCTTTTTATAAAGTTCCTGCAATCGTTTGTAGAAGTATAATGAGTCCTTTTCGTCTAGATCTCGTAAGGAACAGTAGATGTTTGTGCATATCTTTCTGGCATTTGTCGGCGATGTCCATGTGTGCGGGTCTGGTACCCCGTTTGTGGAATTTATGGCCTTTATTCCGTCGGAAGCATCGACAACAATGGTGTGAGGTGAGTTGTTTGTCAGTCTTTTCATCCATGTACGCTCGAAGCCGAGGTCTCCCACCTTTATATAGATATCGCTACGTGAGAAATCCATCATCTGTTTGGTTGTCGGCTCATAGGTTTCAGGATTGTTACCTGATGGAATCATTGTCTTCACTGTAAATTTGTCACCCGCAATCTGTTCGGTGAAGTAGCGTAGCGGTTCAATCGTGACTGTTATAATCCGTTTGTTGATATCCTTTTTGTTGGTACAACCAGCAGTTACAAGTATTGCCAATAAGATAATCAGATATTTTTTCATTTCTTTAATTAATAAATAATGATACTCCGTAAATAAGAATGATGTAACGTAATAACTTCCCTATGAAAATGCTTGTTGTCGTAATGAAGATATTGGCGCGCATGATGCCTAAAGCTACAGTTATTCCATCCCCCAATACAGGAAGGAAGGCAAAAAAACCCATCCAAGCACCACGTCCATTCATAAATTTTACCGCTCGGTCAATATCTTTTTTCTTCACATGAAGATATTTTTCAATCCATTCGAGTTTCGCTTTTCGTCCTATCCAGTAGTTAAACATGCTTCCCAGAACATTTCCCAGTGTCCCCCAAATGAGCAGTTGCAGTGGGCTAGTCCCGGCCGTTTGTAATGCAGCCATAACTACTTCACTGCTGAAAGGGAAAATGCTAGCTGCAAGAAATGCAGCCACAAACATGCCGTAGCAACCGTAACTTATCAGAAAATGAACGAAGGCATCCATAGGTTATATACTGTTAGAGCCAGTGCTACAATTATTATGAAAAGAAATGATATGTTAGTTATCCACGTGCGTGTAAGCGTCACATAATGAGCAATCAGTGGACTCGTGTTGATGATAACTAATCTGAGAAGTAAGTCATAATGGTCGGGTTGTAATCCGATGAATATGATTGATATGATGTCCATAGCAATGAACATCTCGAAGAGCATACGGACTTTGATTTTGTCGTTATAACTCGTTCTTAAATAGTGAATTGTTCCAATAATAGCCATTAATAATATAAATGCTAATGTAATGGACTTATTAAATGGAATTTTTCCTAAAGATAGTGGAGCAAATTTCGTCAGAACTATGACGTGGTCTACTAGCGGATGTATGTCTCCTACTATAGCAAGGTAGCCAGCCCATAACCAGTAAGGTGCTATTATTCCTATTACCGATGCAATCAATGTTCTACTGCTCATCGCTCTCATGTTGAAGATCATAAACAACCACAAGATTGGAACGAAATATAAGATTTGAACAAAGACAAGGCTCCCCATGCTAAGGCTGAAAAAGGCGAAAAATATCCATGGCATAGAACGTGTGTCCTGATAACTCTTGAAAAATAGGAGATAGAATGCAACGACACAGAGCTGTAATATTGAGCCCTGCATAGAGGTAAATAGGAAACTGGCTGACGAGAAGAGAATGATGAATGAACAAGAGACAGAACGGCTATAGGTGCGGATCAGTGCGTTCATATTGTTCAACTCTACCATTAGGTATGTGGACAAGGCAAAACAGACGAAATTAATCCATAGATTGTTGGAAATTAGACCTCCGACAATCCAAACTATTAAGCTGAATAACGATACTACGGGTAAAGTTAAACGGCTCTGCGTTACTCTATTTTGTAATCTCTTTATTGCCATTAAAGATCTTGACCGATGTCACTACGGAAATATATGTCTTTGAATTGAATTTTCTGAGCTTCAGTAAACGATTTTTTCAGTGCAGCTTCTTTATCTTCTCCGTATGAACTTACTGCGATCACACGACCTCCGTCAGTAACGACATTGCCGTCTTTCACAGCTGTTCCTGAGTGGAACACGATGCTGCCTTCCACGTTCTCGATACCTGATATGGGATATCCTTTAACATATTCTTGCGGATAGCCGCCGCTGACAAGCATCACGCAGACAGCAGAACGTGAATCTATCTCTATCTCGCGCTTGTCAAGATCACCTTTGACAACACCTTCAAACAGATCGACGATGTCACTTTTCAGACGTAACATGACACTTTCTGTCTCCGGATCGCCCATACGTACATTGTATTCGATGACCATCGGCTCACCTTCTACGTTGATAAGTCCAAAGAATATAAATCCTTTATATTCAATATTCTCTTCAGCAAGTCCGTCTACTGTCGGACGGATGATTCGGTCTTCCACTTTCTTCATCCATTCTTTTGTCACAAAAGGTACCGGAGTTACACTTCCCATACCTCCCGTGTTGAGACCGGTATCATGTTCGCCGATACGTTTGTAGTCTTTTGCCTCAGGCAGAATCTTATAATTCTTTCCATCTGTAAGAACAAATACAGAGCACTCAATACCACTGAGAAACTCTTCGATGACTACTGTCGCAGAGGCATTACCAAACATCCCGCCCAGCATATCCTTAAATTCTTTTTTTGCTTCGTCAAGAGTGGGTACTATGAGTACACCCTTTCCTGCGCAAAGTCCGTCGGCTTTTAGTACATAAGGTGGCTGTAGCGTTTCAAGAAACTTCAGTCCACTTTCGACATCTGTTCCGTTGAATGTCTGATATTTTGCTGTAGGAATATGATGACGTTGCATGAATCCTTTGGCAAAATCTTTCGATCCTTCCATCACCGCTCCTTTCTTTGACGGTCCGATGACAGGTATACAGCATGTTCGTTTGTCGTTTTTGAATTCATCATAGATGCCGTTGACCAGAGGATCTTCGGGGCCTACGACAACCATATCGATGGCGTTATCGATGGCAAACTGTTTAATCTTGTTGAAGTCGTTAACCCCAATGTTTACATTTTCACCGACATCACCAGTACCAGCATTGCCTGGAGCAATGTACAGTTTTTCCACTTTCTTGCTTTGGGCTATCTTCCAAGCCATGGCGTGCTCTCGGCCACCGCCACCTAATAATAATATATTCATTGAACTATGAATTGTGAATTATGAATTTGATTCAAAATACCTTATTTAAGGTAGTCATCGAAATAACGGGATATCCTTTCATGTAGATGAACGCTCTTACAGCCTCTCATATTGTGTGGCTCACCAGGATATATGAAGAAGTCTGGCTGTGTACCTGCCTTGATACAGGCTTCAAGGAATGAAAGTGAATGCTGAGGAACAACGACAGGGTCGTCATTGCCTATTATTATTTGTAATCTGCCTTTGAGGTTTTTTGCCTTGTTGATAAGGCTTGTCTCCTTGTATCCCTCAGGATTCGACTGAGGAGTGTCCATATAACGCTCACCGTACATCACTTCGTAATATTTCCAGTCTATTACAGGTCCACCCGCAACACCCACCTTAAATACGTCGGGATAGGTCGTCATCAGTGATATCGTCATAAATCCGCCAAAACTCCATCCGTGTACTCCTAGACGTGTTGTGTCTACATACGCCAGACTCTTAAGGAACTCTACACCTTTTATCTGATCTTTCATCTCTTCGACACCAAGATGGCGGAATGTGGTCTGTTCGAACGCTTTGCCACGGTCGCAACTTCCTCTATTATCGAGAATGAAAAGCAAGTATCCTTTTTGTGCCATGTATATCTCCCATCCTCGAGCCATATAGTGGAATCTAGCCTCTACATTGCGTATTCCAGGACCTCCATAGACATATACAATGGTCGGATATTTTTTGTTGGGATCAAAGTCTACAGGTTTAACCATCCTATAATACAGGTCGGTTGTTCCGTCGGCAGCTTTCAATTTTCCACAACTTATTTCCGGCACTTTATATTCACTCCATGGATCTTTTGCTGTAAAATAGTTTTCGTTTTTAGCATCTGAGGCGTTGATAATATTAATCTTTCTGGCAATGTCAGGATCTGAGAATCTGTCCCAGATATATTCGCCGCCTTCGCTCATGTTGATGCCGTGATGTCCACCCGCATCTTCACCAATGCAATGTACTCCATTACCATTGTCTAACAACGTTCGTTTCCCATTATTTATATCTACGGAATATAAGTTATTCTGTAATGGACTTCTTTCCGTAGAAAGGATAATTGCACTTCGTTTTTTAACGTTGAAACCGAGTAAATCAATAACGACCCATTTGCCTGATGTCAACTGTCGGATTTGTTCACCTTTTATATTAAAGAGGTAAAGGTGCTTATATCCATCTTTCTCACTTTGCAGGATAAATTTCGATTTATCCCAGGGTAAGAACGTTATTGGATTGACAGGATGTACATATTTGTCATCGTGCTCACGGTATACTGTTGAAGTTTTCTCCCCTGTGGCAGCATCATAACTTACTAGTTCCTCGTCAGTCTGATCACGGTTGAGTTCAATCATATATATTCTCTTGTCATCAGGGCTCCAAGCAATATTAGTAAAATATCTGTCAGTAGGATCACCAGCTTTCAGATAGATGGTTTTCCCGCTCTTTATATTATAGACACCGATTGTAACCTTGTGACTGGTCTCTCCTGCCATTGGATATTTGTCCGGTACTAATGTTGTTATGCGCGTATCGATATTCACTAGAGGATAGTCTGCAACCATGGACTGATCCATGCGATAAAAAGCTAATTTATTACCATCGTTACTCCAAAAGGTACCTTTATAAATTCCGAATTCATCACGGTGAACACTTTTTCCGTAAACGATATTATGGCTTCCGTCGGTAGTGAGCTGGCTGGTTTCCCCCTTTGCATCAGTGATAAATAGATTGTCCTCTTTCACAAAAGCGACACATCTGCTTTTCTTCGACCAGTCTTCTGAAGATTCATCTTTGCATGACTGCATCCATTCGATCTTCTTTGTCTTCCAGTCGATAAGCATTCTGGTCTTACTATTGCATAATAGTACCAAAGACTTGTCGGAATAAGGAAATTCAGCATTCATCAAAGAGTGAATGGAATCTCCTTTTGTGATTAGATTTATTTCGTCAAGAGTAAATAGTTTACTCTCCATTCCATTAATCTTATTGATAACAGAACATTCTTCTGCATCAGTGCGTATACATTCATCTCCCCACCATGTGCTATACCGGTTCTCCGGAATCATGTTATGGTAGTTATTCCCTCCGGAGTTCAGGTCTTCGAGTGTAAACTGCTTGTCTTGTGCCATTATATTCATTACTCCAAGAAGAGCAACGACGGTCAGTTTAATCCTCGTTGGTATCATATCTGTTATATTTCTTGCCACCATCTTTATCATCTCGGAACTTGCTACCTTTGTCGAATTTATTGTCGTGGCCGGCGCTCTTACCAAATGGCTTCTTGTCATGACGATCGTAACTATCCTTAGTATAGGGTTTACCTCCACGTTTGCCATAGCTGTCGTCATTATACGGTTTCCTTTCACGGTTGTATCCTCCTTTATCATAAGGATTCTGGTCGCGACGACTTTCTTCGAAAGAAGGGTGGAACTTGAATGTGCGGATATCTCCATCTTCGTTCTCTTCTGTCTCGTCAATGCGTTTTTTGAATTCCCTTATAGCCTTGAAACGATGCTTCTCGGCCATAGCCTTGCGCTCCTCGTCGGTTTTAATTTCGTTACCCTCTTCACGGAAAGTCTTGAACCTCCCGTCAAAAATCTGATATTTACGGAATTCACATTCCAACGAACCGTTATAGACAGGAATCTTTATTGAAGGTTTTAGTCCTATCTGGTCAAAACACTCCTCGCGGAAACTGAGTACCCATGCGTCATTGTCGAGGAACTGGTGCTTCAGACGTTCACCGATCATCTTATAGGTACCTAGCAGGTCGGGTGTTGATATCCGTTCCCCGTAAGGTGGGTTCATGACAATGATGCTTACATCCTTTGGCTGGGTGAAGTTTTTGAAGTCGGCAGTGTCTACGATAATATCATTTGATAAACCTGCAGCTTTTATATTTATGCGGGCTGTGTTGACAGCTTTTTGGTCGATATCGTAGCCATATATTTTATGTTCGAATTCACGTTCCTGAGATTCGTCATTGTATATACTGTCGAATAGTTCTTGGTCAAAATCAGTCCATTTCTCAAAGGCATATTCTTGACGGAAAACACCCGGTGACATATTGCGCGCAATAAGAGCTGCTTCTATTAGGATTGTTCCTGAACCGCACATCGGATCAATGAAATCACATTCACCACGCCATCCTGTCATCAGTATCATTCCAGCTGCTAGAACTTCATTCAGCGGAGCTTCTACAGATTCCTGACGATAGCCACGTCGATGGAGAGATTCACCACTACTGTCCAATGACAATGTGCAGTTATCTTCTGCTATATGTATGTTCAGACGTATGTCTGGTGCTGTTACACTAATGTTAGGGCGTTGTCCAAGTTTCTCACGAAATTGATCGACGATTGCATCTTTAACTTTATAAGCCACAAATTTAGAATGACGGAATTCTTCAGAGAAGACAACGGAATCAACCGCGAAGCTCTTCTTCAAATCGAGAATCTCACTCCATTCTATTTTTCTTACTTCTTCGTAGACTTCGTCAGCAGTGCGTGCTTTGAAATGTCTAATTGGTTTTAAGATTCTGATGGCTGTGTGCAGTTGAAAGTTTGCACGATACATGATTTCCTTGTTACCTGTGAACGACACCATACGTCGTCCGATTTTTACATTGTTAGCCCCTAATCGGGTAAGCTCTTTAGCCAAAACTGGTTCCAGTCCCATGAACGTTTTGGCAATGAGTTCGAATTCTTGTTCCATTTTCAAGGTTACGATTTACTTTCGTTTATAAAATAGCAAGCGATTGCATGTCAGATTGTATACATTGACTCTGTTCATCGCAAGCTTATATTTTTTTAAATTTTTTTGTTGCCGGTTTCAAATCTTCAGTCACCCAGATATTAGCTCCCACAATGGAACCTTTGCCGATAGTTATTCGGCCTAATATGGTGGCATTTGAATAGATAATAACGTCGTCTTCCAGAATGGGGTGACGTGGAGTACCTTTTATGGGGTTTCCATTGTCATCAAGAGGAAAACTTTTTGCACCCAGTGTCACTCCCTGATATAATTTCACATTATTTCCAATGATACAAGTGGCACCAATAACAACACCTGTGCCGTGGTCAATCGTGAAATGATCACCGATTTGTGCGGCCGGATGTATGTCGATACCAGTTTCTGAATGTGCCATTTCTGTCATTATACGTGGAATAAGCGGAACACCTAGAAGCAGTAGTTCATGCGCTATACGATAATTAGTAAGCGTCTTAATTACAGGATAACAACTGATTATTTCGCTGATGCTGTCAGCGGCAGGGTCTCCTTTGTATGCTGCCTCAACGTCTGTTGCAAGAATGCGGCGTATTTTTGGCAACTTGGATATTAATTGTGCTGCTATATCGGCGGCACGCTGGTTGCATGCAGTAACTTCGTCATCCTCTTCGTCACCTTCGTGTGAAAAGCATAGACCAGCCAGAATCTGGTCGGAGAGAAGTTTGTATAATCTTTCGATATTGACTCCGATATGATAGCGGATTGTTCGTGTATTGACTGTTGACTTGCCGTAGTAACCAGGGAATATGATAGAGCGTGACAACTCAACGATCTCTTCCAATGCTTTACCTGACGGCAACGGATTTCCATCGCGATGTTGGTGGAAAAGACCTTTTAGTGACTCGCTCTCTGACAGCTCATCAACCGTTTGCGTCATGACATGAGTGAAATTGAGGGAACTCATCTGATTTGTATCAATATTTTATTGAGTTGCAAAGATAATGCAATTTTGGAAAAAATGAAAATAAATCAGACTTTTATTTCATATTTACCTATCATTTTCATGCAGATTCATAATAAAAGATGAATGTCGTTGAGTTCCTTCCTGTTCGTCAAAGGATATAATATTAATTTATAGGAACTTCCTGCCATCTGAATATTTCATTTGATAATCTTCTCAGTATATACTTTTCCGTCGTTAAAAGTAATCTTTTTTACAGATCTAAAAATTATTCCATGTTTCTAATCCTTACATCGGTATATGGCTTTGCCTCTTCGGTAAGTCTGGTGATATCCGTTTTCTGGTCACTTCCTCCATAGTGGTATGGATAAAAAACTTTTGGAAGGATTGCCTTGACAGCGTCTATCGCCTGGTCTACAGTCATGGTATATGGTTGGTTTACAGGTAAGAACGCGACATCAATATTTTTAAGGCTCTTCATTTCAGGCGTGTTTTCTGTATCTCCAGATATATATATGCGTGATCCTCCGATGTTAAATATATATCCGCAGTCTTCGCGTTCTTTAGGATGGAACTGCGTGTGACCGGCTGTCGTGTTATAAGCTGCTACAGTTTCCACCTTGATATTATTGAATAACATGATTTCCTTACTGGGCTTCATGACCGTTACGCGTTTACTGTTCAACTTTTCTGCCGAAGTATGGTCGCTGAATATCATTGTCCGTTTCTCCGTCAAGTCATCGATGGCTTTTGAATCGAGATGATCAAAATGAGAGTGCGTGATAAACACGGCAGCCGCTTTATGTTCCTTTTTGAAGTCTCCATATTGACTGACGGGGTCCAGGTATATCCATTTGCCACCAGTCTCGATCGCCAAAGAAGCGTGACCGAAGAATTTAAACGTGACGTTAGTACCGTCATTTGTCTTGTAAGTCTCCGTGCGCATATCTTTTTTAGCACATGAGTCCAGTCCGAATAGGCTTATCATCATCAGTAATATCAGTTTTTTCATTTTGTTTTAATATATGGCCATCATTAGTATGATGCAAAGATATTAAAAATATAACTATGTACATGTTTTTCGATGATTTATTTTTAGTTCGCAGTATTTTCTTTAAAAAAATATTGTCCAATGGAAAATATTTCATACCTTTGCAACGAAAATTAGAAGAATAGATGGAATCAATTTGTGAACTAAAGGAAATATATAAGTCTTTATATAAATTCGAGAAAGATTTTCAATCTCGTTATGATATGACAATTAATGAGGCGATGGTGCTATGTTATTTGTATAATGGAGACACTCATTCTGCCGGAGAGATCTGCGACTATATAGGTCTTTCTGCGTCGCGTGTTTCAAAGGTTATTAACTCAGTGGAAAAGTTGGAGTATATAGAACGAAGTATCAGCTTTACAGATAAGCGTCAGATGCTTTTTGCTCTTACTGCATCCGGATTACGTAAAATATCAGAAATGAAGCAGGCGGATTTCAGTACCGACGACCTTTATGGGCAATTACGGAAATGCGTATGTAAGTAATGCGTTGCTTTTTATTTATCTGGTTGTTTTCTAATAGACAATATTAATATTAAGAATAAAAACTATTATGAAGTACTTAGTTATCGGTGGTGTGGCAGGAGGAGCCACTGTCGCAGCTCGTCTTCGTCGTCTTGACGAAGATGCGCAGATCGTTCTTTTCGAACGTGGTGAGTATGTATCTTACGCTAATTGCGGACTTCCTTATTATATAGGTGGTGAGATAAACGATCGCAAGAAGCTCTTTGTGCAGACCGTGCAGGGTTTTATCGACCGTTTTCGTATTGACATCCGCACGGAACAGGAGGTGATTGCAATCCATCCCGATAAGAAAACTGTGGATGTGAAAAATCTTGAGACAGGAGAAACATATTCAGAATCTTATGACAAACTTGCTCTTTCTCCTGGTGCAGAACCCCTCCGTCCCCGTATTGAAGGCATTGACAACACGAAGATATTCACTCTTCGCAGTGTACCTGATACTGATATGATTAAGAGCTATGTGGATGATCAGAAACCAAAATCGGCGATTGTCGTAGGCGGTGGGTTTATCGGTCTCGAGATGGCAGAGAATCTTCATCGTCAGGGTATCAAGGTGACGATTGTCGAGATGGCCAATCAAGTGATGGCACCGCTCGACTTCTCCATGGCACAGATTGTACACGAAGAGCTTGTCGGTCAAGGCGTAGATCTGATATTAAGTGACGGCGTTGAGCGTTTCGGTGATGATGGTGGCAGGGTAGTGGTCAACCTTAAGAGTGGAAGTTCTCTTCCTGTTGATATGGTATTGCTCAGCATTGGTGTGCGTCCTGAAACAAAACTCGCTATTGAGGCGGGACTTAAAATCGGATCAGCACGTGGAATTGCAGTCAATGAATTTATGCAGACCTCTGATGAAAACATCTATGCTCTCGGTGATGCCTGTGAAGTTATTCATGGGGTGACAGGAAAACCGGCGTTGATTCCTCTTGCCGGTCCGGCTAATAAACAAGGGCGTATCGTCGCAGACAATATGGTGTCGGGTAATCATTCAAAATATAAAGGAACGATTGGTACTTCTGTAGCAAAGGTCTTTGATCTGACCGTCGCCTCTGCCGGTGCTAATGCAAAACTGCTCAAGCGTGAAGGTATTCCTTACGTATCCTCATTCACTCATTCTTCATCCCACGCCGGATATTATCCTAATGCGCTGTCCATGTCACTAAAGATACTGTTCTCTCCGTCTGACGGCAGACTTCTTGGTGCTCAGATTGTTGGCTTTGATGGTGTTGATAAACGTGTTGAGATGGCCGCGCAAGTAATTCAACATCATGGAACCGTTTATGACTTGACAGAACTTGAGCATGCTTACGCTCCTCCTTATTCTGCTGCCAAGGATCCGATCAACATGGCGGGTTTTGTGGCTGAGAATATCCTCTGTGGAAAGGTTAAAATAGCACAGTGGAGGGATCTCAATCCTGACGATAACTCCACAACCCTTCTTGATGTCCGTACTGCTGACGAATACGCCTTAGGTACCATCCCAAGTTCTATCAACATACCGCTCGATAGTCTCCGTTCCCGTATCGCTGAATTACCAAAGGGCAAGCCGATCATCGTCAATTGCGCTGTCGGTCTCCGTGGTTATCTCGCATACAGAATTCTTGTTCAACACGGATTTACCGATGTGCGGAATCTCTCGGGTGGATTTAAAACGTGGCATGTGGCAACAACAGACTGGAATATGCATCAGTCTTCATCGAGTAGTAATATCAGTACCGAGGTACCGGCATCTGACGCTGAGGTAAAAGCGGCAGCCATTGAGATTGATGCCTGCGGACTGATGTGCCCCGGCCCTGTGATGAAGTTGAAACAGACTTATACGAATCTCACTCCCGGTAGCCGTCTGGTGATCAAAGCCACCGACCCGGCATTTGCAAAGGATGTTACGGCATGGTGTAATATCACCGGTGCCAAACTCATTCATGTGGATAATTCCCAGGGCATAGTTAGTGCTACCATCGAGAAAAGTGAAAATCAATCGTCTACTTGTGTCATGAATGCAATCAATCCCAACAGCGGTAAGACGTTCATCGTGTTCAGCGACGATCTTGACCGTGCATTAGCCTCATTCGTTCTGGCCAATGGCGCGTTAGCCACCGGCAAGAAGGTTACGATGTTCTTCACTTTTTGGGGATTAAACGTGATAAAAAAACGTGATAAACCGGCTGTAGAGAAAGATATTTTTGGAAAAATGTTCGGTATGATGTTCCCTTCAAGCAGCAAGACATTGGCCTTATCTAAAATGAATATGGGCGGCATCGGCAGTAAGATGATGCGTCATATCATGCAGAACAAACGTATTGACAGCCTTGAATCAATGATCCAGCAAGCTATTGATAACGGCGTTGAGATGATTGCCTGCACCATGAGTATGGATGTGATGGGAGTAAAAAAAGAAGAGCTTCTTGAAAATGTCGAGCTTGGTGGTGTAGCCACATATCTCGAACGTGCCGAAGGCGCGAATATGAATCTGTTTATTTAAACATCATTGCACATCACAATGTTCCTTTCCCTGTTGAAAGTGAACATTGTGATGTTTTCTGTTCTTATAGTTCTATTACCGATAGAAATCACTCTTCTTCAGTTCAACAATATTCCCGTATTTGGCAAGTTGCTTCATTGGTAGTTTCTTCTTGTTTCCTACGATGATGAAAGCCCGTGGCCGGTTCTGAATGTTCTCTTTGTAATAGGAGACGATATCACTCATCTTCAACTGTGGGGTGATTTTTACTATTTCAGTATTTGGGTCTTCGTTGTATCCGAGTTTCTTATTGGTTGCTATCATGCTTCCGATATTTCGGAACGACGGATAGTTATTGTTGATGCGGTTGATGGCCTCCTGCTTTACCGCTTCAATATTCTGTTCACGCAAAGGCATGTCGCGGAACAGACTGTCGAGGATGCCGAGTGCTAGTAAAGTCTTGTCGTTCTGAGTGCCTAACTCGGTGATATATGCGGAGCGGTCGGCTGCAAACATGATTGGCGGTTGTTGGTCGTAGCCGTGGGTACTGTATGCATAAGAACGGAACTCACGTATTTCCTGGAAGAGAAGTGAAGAAAATCCCCCTCCGAAGTAACTGCCCCATATTTTCAGTTTCGCTTTCTCACTGTCTGTGGTGCACGGTTTGACCGTCTGATACGTCTTCATCTTCGTTTGTCTGGCCGTTGGCATGTCGAATATATATACCGTTGGTTTCTCAATGGTCTGCATCGGTCTGTAAACGATAGAGGCTGGGAGTGTCGCCCCGTTGATCGGCATATATTCCCTTACTGCATTTTCCACATCGCTTGTCGGCAGTTGGCCGCTGTAAACGATTGAACATTCGCTCTTCTGCAGTTCCTTGAATAACTCGATAAGTTCCTTACCGTCTATCTTCTTAATATCTGCTGCCGACACGTGGTTGATATAGGCAGACTTATCACCGTAAGCAATCTTTTCGGTGATGGCATCGGCCACGTTATCAGCATCTTTGATGAAAGATTTGTCATTCACCCTATATGCGGCAGCCAGTGTTTTCATACTCTCCTTGTCGGCCTTGGCATGATCCATAAAGTGACGAAGGAGCTGAAGCGATGATGCCAGATTGCTGTCTATTCCCGATAGTGTAATATCGAAACTGTTATTTTCTGCCGAGGTTTCAAACGTCGTACCGAGCTGTTGCAAGGCTTGTCCGAACTCATGCTTCGAGAGAGAGTCTGTGCCGATATCAGACAAGTATGATTCCAGTGCACTTAGTTTCGGATCGCATAATGTACCTTTGTGATAAATTAAAGAGAACGAGAAGAGATTGTTTACTGGGTTCTTTTTCATGTACAGAGTTACATGTTTGGTCAATGCCTTAGTTTCCACATCACGGTTGTAGTCTAGCAGGCGTGGAGCAATATCTTTTAAAGGAATCTGTTCCAGTTTTTTCGCATATTCAGATTGCGCGTTCGAGTTCTTCGGCACTATCGGTTTAAAGTTGGGTTTGCTCACTTTGTCTTTTGGATAAGCCCCGAATTTCTTAACGAAATCGATATAAGAATCATTGAAATATTTATTTGCCACATTGACGATATCCGCTTTCGTGATATTTTTAACGGTCTCAGTTTGCTGTAGATAATCGTCCCATGTCCTATCTTGTGAGAATATATTCATCATCTCACCGGCACGACTGTCGATACTCTCCAGATCTTTTTGAATATCGCGTGATTTTGCCAGCTTCAGAGCTTCAAGGGTCTTGACGGAGAAATCACCTTTTCTCAGTTTTTCAATCTGTTCCCAAACCATCTTGCCTGCTTTCTTGCGTGAACCGAATGGAATCTTTGGCACAAACGCGAAACCTACGCCTCCGCCATCGTTCAGAGACGCTCTCATCGCGCCCGCCTCAAGAACCTTATGTGCCGAGGTCAGTGAGTCCAGAAATCCTGTACCATATTTATTATATAGCAATGCCACAGCCAGGTCGAGTGCTTCTGTGTCTTTGTCTTTATCCGCAGGTGCACGGAATGCCACAACTTCTGCTTTAATGATCGGTAATGGAATTTTTATCTTTACGATCTCTTTGCCATGCAGTTGTGCTGGTGTCTGGATATTACGGTCGTCGACATTCCCTTTCACAACTCTTCCGAAGGTCTTTTCAAGTATCGGCACGATAGAGTCACTGTTGAAGTCACCGCAGAGGATAAGTCCCATATTGCCGGCTACGTAATATTTCTTGAAGAATTTATCCATCTCCGACAGCCTCGGACTTTTCAGATTTTCCGTGCTGCCTATCAGTGGATAGGCGTATGGATGCCCGTCAAAGAACTTTTCGAAAGCCTTCTCGTACGGTGGTATGATCATCTGGTCAGAGCGCATGTTCTTTTCTTCGTAGACTGTCTCCAGTTCGCCTTGGAAGAGACGGAAGACAGGATGAATAAGCCGTTCGCTGTTCAACCATAACCACTGTTCGATATATTGCGGAGAGAAAGTGTTATGGAACTCGGTGAGGTCATAATATGTCGATGCGTTCAGTCCCGAACCGCCGTATTTCGATATCAGCCGTGGAAATTCGTTGGGGATGGCATAGTCGGATGCTTTGATACTCAGCTGATTGATATGCTTCTGAATCTCCAGTCGCTGTTGTTCATCCTTCGTCTTTGCCAATAGGTCATATTGAGTGGCGATGGAGTCGAGCCACACCTTCTCCTTTGCATAATCCGTGGTGCCTATTTTGTCAGTACCTTTAAACATGATATGTTCAAAGTAATGTGCGATACCGGTATTCGGGCAGTCCTTTGCTCCCGCCTTCACTACGACAGCCCCGAAAACCTTCGGTTGACTGTGATCTTCGTTGAGCCATACGGTCATGCCGTTGCTCAACTTCAGTTCCTTAACTCTCAGTGCATCTGTGGCTTGAATATGACAAACGGTGCATGCCACTAGTAGAGAAAATAGCAATCTGATACGTCTCATTTCTTATCTTGTTATAAATTATACCACAAAGGTATTTTTTTTTACGATAAAATCCAAAAATACCATTGGCAGTTATATTAATTTATACTATCTTTGCGCCTATTTCTAACGTAAGACCAAATGGAAAAGAATAAAATTGCCAGTCTGTCTATATCTTCGTTCCTCAAGATATCGAGTATGGTTGTTGTTATGGGGTTGATTCTCAGAATTGTTCTCCTGTTTAATCCAACGACCGTTGTTGACTATTCTCCTGTGGGATGGTTTCAGATTTTTGTACTGGGAATATTGAATGACGCGTTTTTTGCGATCATCAGTTTCTCGTTCTTTGGTCTGTTCCTCTTGTTTTTCTCAGAAGAGAAGTATCGCCGCCCGTGGTCGTACGTCGTTTGCGGACTGTTAATCGTCACTTATGTCATCCTACAGTTCTTCAACACACCGCTCCGTGAGTTTAATGCCTCGCTCACCAGAGTCATCTGTTATATCCTATTATACCGTATCGCAAGTTACTCGATACGTCTGTTCGTGCCTTCTGTCCGTGAGCGTTGGCGTCAGTTCTCCTATTATCTGGTCTTTTTCATTTATATATTATGTATTGTATTTAATGTCATTGCCGAATATTTTTTCTGGAGTGAGTTCGGCGTGCGTTACAACTTTATCGCTGTCGATTACTTAGTATATACCAGTGAAGTCATCGGCAATTTCTTCGAGTCATATCCGATGGTGCCTCTCATCTCCGTTGTCGTGTTATTATCGGCCGGCATCTCTTACGCGTTACTTCGCCATACGGGAAAATCAGCGTTTACGAAGATGTCTTCACTCCGCGATAAGATTGTGAGGACTGTTTCGTACCTCATCTTATCGGCAGCATCATTCGGGTTATTGCTGCTTAACTTCTCCTTCCAGCATGGTGAAAATAATTATGTCAACGAGTTACAGGCCAACGGCTGTGTGAAGTTCTGTCAGGCTTTTCTCAGCAATAAACTCTCTTATGATGATTTCTATACGAAGATCTCCGATGAGGAGGCAGAAAAAACACTGAAAGAACAGTACGGAATGCACACCGGTCATCTGCAGCAGATACAGTGCCGTCTCCCGGAGGTTCATAAGAATATCGTGCTGATAACGATCGAGAGCATGAGCGGTGAGTTCCTGAAACATTTCGGAAACACTCAGAACCTGACCCCTAACCTTGATCGTCTCATGCAGGAAGGTCTCTGTTTTGACAATTTATATGCTGTAGGCAATCGCACTGTCCGTGGTCTTGAGGCTGTCACTCTGTGCGTTCCGCCCAGTCCGGGAGAGAGCGTCATCAAGCAAAAGGATAACGGTGGACTTTATACGACTGCCGGCATGCTTCGGTCAAAGGGATATGAATCACTCTTTATATATGGTGGCGACAGCTATTTTGATAATATGAAGACATTCTTCAGTGGCAATGGATTCAAGGTGGTCGACCAGTCTGATTTTACAAAGAAAGAATCGACCTTCAGTACCGTGTGGGGCGTATGTGATGAAAACTTGTTTGATAAATCTCTGAGCGTAATGGGCCAGGCGGCAAAAAGCGAAAAACCGTTTTTTGTGAATATCATGACCGTCAGCAATCACCGTCCGTACACATACCCTGATGGCAGAATAGATATTCCTTCGGCAAGGAAGTGCCGTGAAGGCGGGGTGAAATACACTGATTATGCTATCGGTCAGTTCCTGATGAAAGCACAGCGGCAGCCTTGGTTTAAGAATACCGTATTCGTCATTACTGCCGACCATTGTGCGTCGAGTGCAGGAAGTGCAGAGATTCCGCTTCAGGAATATCATATCCCCTGTTTGATTTATGCTCCGGGCTTCATCAAACCGTCAGTGAATAAAGTGTTAATGTCTCAGATAGATATCATGCCAACTGTCTTCGGACTGCTCAATATGAGCTATTCCTCTCGTTTCTTCGGGCAGAATGTACTTTCCCCTTCGTATCATCCCCGTGCTCTTGCTGCAACTTATCAGAATCTGGGTTATGTCGAGAATGGCAAGATGGTCGTGCTTTCAGCTGGTCGTCGTCAAGAGCAGTTTAAGGTAGTGCCTGTAGCGTATTCTCTGAAAACAGGTGCCGAAGAGATCCCTATTGATCAAGGTTTGTTGAATCGTGCCGTAGCCAATTATCAGATGGCCGGTAGGGTGATAAGAAGATAGGGCAATGTTGGTACATAAATATAGTTTCAGACTTGTTTTATATGATGATGTCATCATTTTCATTTGATTCCACCGATGCGATTATCCTATTGATATTCAAAAGCTTTACCGTGGAATCAAATAAATCGTCGGTCTAAACCTGAATATTTATTTCTCATTTCATTGCCGGCATGCAGAAAAATGATTACCTTTGTGTATGTTAATCATGTCAAAATAGAAATGAAGAAAACAGATACATTGGATTATGGCGTATATAAATCGGCCATAAAAGGAAAAGATGGTAAACCACTGTACCACGTACGCTCCAGAACCCTTCAGGAAACAGTTAAGTTTGAAGTTTTCTGTGACGATATAGAGAAAAACAACGGTGCCACCAAGTCGGATGTCAAGGGAGTGATGGAAGCGATCGTCAGCGAGTCGGCACGATTGCTGGCTAGCAATCATCGTGTACACCTTCAGGGACTGGGTTATCTTAGTTTGAAAATCAGTCTGCGTGACAAGAAGTTTGTTGAAGATCCGAGGAATATACGTTCTGATGATGTGTATGTCTGTGGCGTGGATTTTCTGCCCGAAAAGAGTTTTGTCAATAAGTGTGTGCGTGAGGGTCAGAAGTTCCAGCTGATAGCCAAGGATTTCAATCCCGCACCCGACGAAAGCACCTTGCGCAAGAAACTATATGAATACTTCTCTGAAAATGCTTTCATCACCGTCAAACAATTCTCTGATCTGTTTGTCGTCTCTCCCAAAAGAGCCAGGACAATGCTCACGGAGATGTCTACCGGCGACAACGCACGGCTGCAGGTTACGACTGTTGGTCGCCTAAAGCACTTTCATCCTTTCGGTAAGAGTCTTTGATCAAATCCAAAAATAGAATAGGGATCATCTGACCATTCATCAGAGATTATTCTAACGCAGTGCTCCCGATATCCGGAAGCACTGCATTGGGTATTTTCCCCTACAGGGGCACATCTTTTCCCCTATAGGGGTAGATCTTTTCCCCTGTAGGGGAAAATAGCGGGAGCTATGCTTTCGGACGACCGGAGATAAGCTCCCGGATGGCATAAGCTAATCAAAAAGTTTTTACTGATATTGACCTCATAAAGCCGCAAAATCACTTTGAGGGAAGGGCTGGAATGTGCTACCTTTGCAGCATGTTAGAAATGATAACCAAAGCGTATAAGATGCTAGGCGACATGAAATGCCGTGTAGCGCTCGAAGATCAAAACGTTCTGCTTCGAGAACAGATTGACGCCCTCAAGAATAAGAAAAATGAGGACGAAACGAACCGACGAGAGCTTAGTGCTCAGCGTTATCTCTGGCCCATCGAGAAGATGAAGGATTTTGTGGCGGACACTTATGAGTTCCGGCGTAACATTATTACCGACGTAGATGAGTACCGTCGTAAGGCCGACGGGACTGATGCTAAGTTCCTGGTCATCAACGAACGTGAACTAAACACGATCATTGGTGAAATGCAGAATGCAAAGATCTTCTGTCTTGACCGTTATGTCAAACAATTTATCGCTTCGCGTTTCTCGGATGAGTATTCGCCTGTGACGGCTTATCTGGACCGTATCCGTGGCAAGTGGGACGGTCGCGACCGGGTGGAAGAAGTGCTGGGACGAATCAACGGCTCCGACTATTGTCAGCGGATGGGTCGTGTCTGGTTGCGTGCTGTCGTGGCGCAGTGGCTGGGCATGGACAAAAGCCGTGCCAACAGTGTCATGCTCCTATTGGTCTCGCTGAAACAGGGTATGCAGAAAAGCACGTTTCTGCGCGGTCTGCTACCACCCGAGTTGACTGACTATTACACCGATGACTTCTCCCTCAACTCCAAGGGTAATGCGCAGCGTAAGATGGTGGAGTATGCCATCGTGAATATGGATGAGTTCGACAAGGAGAATCCCAAGAAGATGCCGATGCTGAAGACCATCATGCAGACCATGAAACCGAGCTTCATCGGTGCCTATAAGAAGAACTTCAATCGTCTGCCGCGAATTGCCTCTTTTGTCGGTACCAGCAATACTCGCGAACTGCTTTACGACCGTAGTGGCAGCCGTCGTTTCCTGATTCTGGAGCCTGACGGGATGATCCGCGTTGACGATATTGAGTACGACCAACTCTATGCCCAGCTGTTGTCGGAGGTAGAGAGTGGCTGTCAATATTATTTCGATAAGGAGATGGAGCGGGAGATGCAGCAGGTCAACCAGCGTTATTACGTGAAATCACCTATAGAAAACCTCTTCTTGAAGTTCTTCCGTGCGGCAAAGGATAGCGAAGAGTGTACTCCAATGACGGCCGATCAGATTATTCGCGACCTGAGCGAAAGGAATCGCAAAGTCATGCGTGATGTTACCCGCAAAGTGTTCGGCCGCACCCTCACTCAGTTAGGGATGCCGCTGGCAAGGAACAATGCCTACAATGCTTACCGGGTGGTGAGGATATAATTCCCGCAGGGGCATTCCCCTGAAATTTGTCTCCACGGATTAGTCGGTGATAATCAAAAGATTAAGGCTATGAGTGGAGACAAATTTATTTTATATCTCTGAAGAAACAG